>Ga0307931_1000259_pt1 | contig 31772 bp, 30 predicted proteins | sample OrgLakmetageno47_FD_201816 | JGI IMG/M metagenome (GOLD analysis project Ga0307931, IMG submission 201816) | Saline water microbial communities from Organic Lake, Antarctica - #47 | ecosystem: Environmental > Aquatic > Non-marine Saline and Alkaline > Saline | place: Antarctica: Organic Lake...
ACCACGGCTTTCAAAGGCTCGGCGTCAGAGTCCTCCTTGTAGCCCTTGGCGTGGCCTTCGATCCATGCTTTCGTGGGGCGCTCGGGCGTGGAGCAACCCACCTTTTTGAATCCAGGTGGAGTGACGGAGTCAGAGAGAGAGAGAGAGATGAATTCGGGAGCGATAGCACACTCACATACTCCCATAAAACTGAACATGATTGAAATTCGGTGCATTGGGATAAAGAAGAACGGCAAAGAAGAGAAGAGGGCGAGGAGGACATACCTTCTGTTTTGGGTCGTCCGCAAACTGCCAAACGCGCACGTAATCAATCAAGAAGTGGGCGGGCAGCGTTCGGCAAAAACCAGGCGAAAAACCACACCTATGAAAAGAAGAGAGAGAGAGAGAGCTGGTAAGATCCTAAGAACTAGTGTGGTCTGAACTAGACGTGTTATTCGACGAGAAAAGTCAAAGACGTATGGCCGAATGTTGAAATCGCTAGGCATACAACAACAAGAAGAGCGCGCAAGTACGCACCCGCAAGGGCCGTATTCGTCGAGGCAATCGTAGCAGGTGCCCGGGCAGTTTTTCAAGGAAGAAGGCAGCGGGAAGCCCCAGGACGAGGACATGGCCGTGTTGAGCAAAATGTACTGCGGCTCGGTAGGGATCTTTGAAATATGCACATAGGTCGCCAGGCAAGAAGGACGAAAGGAGGATGAGCACACGCAGAGGCAAAGTCAAAGGTTGAAAAACAAGAACGCATGTGGCTGCGTCGTCAAGACGATGCCTTTCTTCGCGCTTCAATTAAAAATGTGCTATTAGGCTCATCACATAGGAATTTTACCTGAGAGCCCTTCATCTTGTTGCTCAAGCTTTCTCCGCTGATGCCGTACACTAGCGTATCGTCCATGTACCACCGCACGTAGCCTTCACTCGCGCCGCCGCCGATGTCGGCCTCTGGGAGCTCCCATTCTAAGCGAAATTGGTGAAACTCGTCCCACAGCGCGGCGTTCATTTGCGTGTTGCCACTCACTGCATCGGCCTGTGATGCAAAGAAGGATGACAATTAGAAAGCAAAAGATAAACCAAAGCTAAGACTACATGAGTACACACTCACGCATGCTAACAGCAAATGTGTCGATTCACGCCTTTTTCAAACTTTCCTTGAAGTGTTCAAGATACAGCGTATCCCTCCTTAACTAATGCTGCATACACAGACAAGAGCACAATACCTGGTACGAAAACTTGGGGTCGGGGAGCATGGTTTGCGGGTTGTTTTTGGTGTTTTCGGTGCCGTAGAAGAAGATGTTCTGCGACGAGTTGGGCCCGTACTCCAGGTTTTCGTACCATTGCCCCGGGCCCGGAGGTCCACCGTTGCCTGGGCGGTTCACCGAGACCCCGGGCGCGATTTGAAGCGACGTGGAGTAATAGGGCTTCCCCACCTGCACAGGAACACATAATGAGCAGCCATCGATCAAAACTTGGCATCCTTGGCATGAACAGATGAAGCTGAACCCAAGAGAGCATTTTAAGTTGCTGATTGAGCAATCGTTCTCTCCCCTTTCCGATCTCCTTCTTACGAGCACTCCCCCATCACACAAGTGCACTGCTATTAGCATCCACTAGCTCCTCTTCACGCGCCTTTTACCTTGGACGGAGGCAAGGGTGCATTTCCCGGCATGGCCTCTAAAATGTCCATTTCGGGGGCGCCTCGGCCTTGCCAGCTGTTCATCCCGAAGTGGGGGTGGGGCGCGCACGCGGAGATGGCCTGCTTGGGCTGCAAGTCCCGGTCGCAACGGTCGAACGACCACGGCCATATCCAGTTGGAGCTGCCGATGTAGGTGGCGCGCGCTAAATTGCCGAGCAGCCAAATGGCCGGCCACAGCCCGCCAATCAGCCCGTCGCCCGGTAATTTGCCGCGCACTTCCACGATGCCACCGGTTAAGCAAAACTAGCACGCACGTGGAGGAGGAAGCAGATGAGAAAACGCTCAGGACAGGCAGACGATGAAAAGTTGAAGGAAAAATGTATGTGTCGTGAGGTCAACAGCTACACAATTAATTGTGTTAGCACTACCGCTATGCTGCAAATTAATGGCACGCTTGACTTTTTCAAGTGGTGCTTCATTACACTACCTTATTCCATGACTGGAGCATGCCTGATTTGAATGTCTTGGTTGCACGGTACGTTTCTAAAGTCTTGTCGTCAACTGCTTCGTAGACTGTGTGTTCTGCCGAAGTCGTTATATTTAAGTAGCCATTCCCTAACGCGTCCGTAGTCGTCCGAACGTTAGCTTTATCGTAAAACCTGAAATCCGATTTGAGTCCACCAGCAGATACAGAATTAATTTGAGCATTCTATCACACAAAACAAAAAAATGCGAATACAATCCGACAAGGGCGCGTCTGCAAATCTGCTTGACATTGAAAGATAAAGCATTGCAACAACGGTGCCTAAAGCCTATGTCAGCCTAATTTCTTTCGCCAACTTACTGCAAGGCTCCGTTCGTATAGTCATTTTTATGAATCGCAGTCCAAGTGGAATCCTGTCCATCATCGAAGCTTCGGGAAGGCACGTTGAATTCGTCCGACATTACTAGTCCGAACACTCGCCCGTCTACTAGCGACTTCTCGGAGTGGGCAGCTGACGGCGTGTCCGGGTCCACCCAGTGTCCGTGCGCGCTGCTAAGCACCGTCGTGGACAACACCATCGCAGCTAAGAAGCTGCGTGGCCGCCTCATTCGCCTCGGAGGAACGCTAGAGTGTGGAGAGTCGACGTCGCATAGATCGTAGAACATAATTGATGACGCGTGCCTCTTCAAACTTCGAGAATGTAAACCATGCTCAGGTGTTGAAGCTTCCATTGCAAGGAACAAAAAATGGTACGGGCGTATCGTCGTCGTCAGCATTACGACATCTTTTCACGCATTATAAAAAGAAAACATATTTTTTTACGTTAAGCACTAATTACTTCTCTTCTTCTCTTCTTCTGTTCATCTGTCGGTCGTCGGTCGTCGTCGGTGGTCGTGGTCGTGGTCGTGGTCGTGGGTCTGTTGTTCCTCTGATCCTCTGTGTTGGGTCTGCCGTGGGCCGTGGGCAAAATTATTGGCAAAGTTGCATGCTAGCCATTGGAGTTCAAACGATTTGCTCTCCAGGATAAGCAATTTGAGGAACATCTCTCACACGATCCTAGTTACAATTTTGCACTCTGACTGTCCATGCTTTGAGTCAGTCGAGCGTGGCCAGCGTTTCCACAAGCGATTTCTGATACACTTATGACCCTTAGATTTTTATCATTTGACGGCTGTCTCCGTTGAGTTGCCAATTCCCGCTGCCCCATCACTATTTGTAGGATTACATGCTAAATCTTTTAGCTAGAGTGTGATTAAGCTAGGAAGACTCGTAGAGATTTACCTATTTTGGCGTTAACATACATCCTTTCAAGAGATTGCATCGGCTATTCTTGATATGCCCGAGAGCAGACCTTCGACACGAAAGCGCTATCCCCAGCGTGCCCTGCAACCCTCTGATCGGAGTGAGCTCAAGCGGCTGCATGAAGACTGGTTTCCCGTGCGATATACGGAAGATTTCTACAATGACATTGTGCACAACGTCATCGGGAAAGAAAAGGCACCCACGTGGAGCTCTGTAGCATACGAGCCAGGCACTGCAACTGAGCCTCCTAGCCCACAACAAGCAGCTTCCGCAGGCCCTAACAGCGAAGAAAACGGTGCAGTAGCTACTCCTAGACTTCATTCAAACACATCGTCGTCGCCTTCAGATCGAATGGTTGGTTGCGTGATATGCCAAGTGGTCGACGAATCCAAATGCTTAGATCCAGGCTTGCTCGAGGGGCGCGGCTCAAGGCCACAGCCGAGTAAGCGGCAGCGAGCATGCACTGGTGACACTGAAATAGATTGCAAAAGTGCACGCTTACACGAGAAAGCAGACCTAGAAAGTGGCTTCGAGGAGAATGAACTTGGCGCCAGTAGCGCCGGTCAAAGCGGGGACGAAAATGATGAGCCCACTGCGGAGCAACTCGAAGACCAGTTGATGTACGTGCTCACCCTTGGCACTGATGCGCGCTGCCGGCGCACTGGTGTGGCAGCTGCGCTCTTGACGAGTGCTGAAGCTCACGCCCGGACCCAACCCCGCTGCCGTGCCATCTATCTGCATGTGATCACCTATAACAAAGCCGCCTTGCAGTTTTACGAAAAGCACGGATTCTCCTTCTTGCGGCGGATTCCAGACTATTATTTGATTGATGGCTGCCACTACGCGTGCTATCTTTACATCAAATACCTTGATGGCCCACCTCCGCCTTTCCGTTCACGCGGCCTGATGCCCGAGGATAGAGTCAATGGAAGCGACGAAATCACCAGCGGGCTAGCGCTAGCGCTTTCCAACGGCAGTGCAGCGGCCCTTTCAATTATATCATCGACTGTTCTCGCGGCTGTTTACCCCGCAACTTTTCTGTGGCAGAAGATTCGGGATTTCTTGGTCGGCAGTAACACCGCATCAGTGGATTGCGACTCGCATCATCAATTCCAAGGGCTTCCTGAAATGACAGAAGTTTCAGCTTGAGGCGCACGTGCTTGAAGGATCGAACAAAGCCCTTTGATTATTCCAATGTTGGCCACGATTGCATTCGTTTTCTAGTATTTCCTGGGGTCCCAGGGAGTTCCTCTGCTGTTGCCTTTCCACCTAAATTAATACCAACCAATTCAGAAGTAGCTCTCAAATTATCTAGAATTCACTTGCCTTGGATAGTGGGTTTGGCCTCGTCCTCGTGGTCTTTTTTGGTCTTTGGTCTGCGTTCTAGCTTCTAGAAACTAGAAATAGGCAACAGTCACAACGGCACAGCGGTTGCACAACGGCACAGCGGTTGCACAACGGCAAAATTCTGGGACCAACAAGGAAGAGTTAAAAACAAAGCAACTCAAACTAAACATAAGAAGCTAATCAGGCAATCAGGCGCACAACTTTTATTGAAAATAGAGTACGAGCCATAACCTGTTGATACTACCTTTCCCAGGCTATAAAGACTCCCTGTCTTTCGAACTAAACCCTGCTAATCCCGCTACTACTCTGGGGCAGTAAGTTTGTCTAATCAATGGTGTAAGAAGTCCGTTCATTTCTCCCTGGATAAATCCAGTCTATATTTCCCCCTGTAACTCTAATGCTCTCGCGAGCATTCACAAGAGTACAGTAGCAGTAGCAGCAGCAACAAGCAAGTGAAATTTCACGTGATTGGAATTCTTGAGGGCTACAGGGCTCCAGGGCACTTACTTGCAACTAGACCGGGCAATACTACAAGACACATTTCCCTGCTAACTGCCAGCTGCCTGTTGTGCGCCGCTCGGTGCTAGGTGTATGAGCGTGTGAGCGTGTGCGTGTTTTCGGGCGGGCTAAGTTTTGCACCAATGAGAGACTACTCTTTCTTGCTTGCTTCTTGAGATGTTGTTTCTTGTCATAAAAATGGAGCTCAATTATGAATAATCATGTCCGCTCACTAAGGTGCATTACAACTAAGCATTGACAGTCTATCTCTGTCGCTACTCAGCATTATTACCTTAAAGGTTTTTCTTCATGATGGAATTCGGGAATGAACCTAGTCTATTTCCTAGCACGAGCTTCAATCCTAGCACAATCGAGCGCCCTAGCTTAATGCCTGTTCCGGCCCCAACAAGGTTTCACTTCATTGAAACGCATCGCCCAACGCACAATTTCGAGCCATTCATCCGCCCCACACTCAGCTTAGAGCATTCTCATCGCCCAAGCCGAGAGTATGAATTCACGCTAAGGCCAACGACCGCAACTGCTCAGCCCACTAGCCAACCAACGAGCAACTTTTGGGCAGGTAAGGCAATGTGCTGCCATTCAATAAAAACTCGAGCGCCGTAAATTCGATCATTTGTTGTGTCGCAGGCGCAGAAGGAGAATATATTGCGACGAGCAATGGGGTGATTGTTATGGGGATGTGTCTAGTTTTGGCATATTGTTTGAGCAGACAGTATTTTATCGAGAGGAGGAATAAGGACGAGCTACTAGAGAAACGAGTGATTGGCCATAGACGCCATTCAGGAGCACGCTCTGTAAGCTCAGCGGTATCTACTGCCTCTCCATTCATGGATAATTATCCAGAGGAAGATTCTAGACTCGAAGCTTCTCTCCTAGAGGGGACGTCAACGCATAATGCGCATCTGTTGTTTGGTGAAATGACTGACGCCACGGAAGATGGCTCAGAAAAGCCTGCTGCTCCGCTTATGATTACAAATCCTGCGTTTGAGTTGAAGACGGGCCTCTTCTGTTTACTGATGCTTGCACGCTGCAGCTTTGTAATCTACGGGTTGTTAGCTTATTGGTGAGGTGTAGTTGACTGTTTTTCATTAAAAATGGATCATGATCCACTCTTTCGTAAGATTTCTTATTGATCATGTTTTCGTGCAAATGTGCATTCACAGGGCTCGAATCAATTTTATTGGCGCTGATCAAACTGGAGACGATGTTCTCGAAGCTGTAGATGTTCAAGTCTACTCTGCAACGTTTTGGATAAATGTCAAGCAATTCTGGCAATCAAATGCCAAGACGATGGCATGTCTAGTATTCTTTAGCGGCATTGTGCAACCGATCTTCCAGATGATGGCAGTGATAGCTATAGCATTTGCTCCACTGACGCCACCTGTGCGCCATCGTATGCTGTCTCTTCAAGAGTTAACATGCAAAATTCCACTCTCGGCATTTTATGTGGAAGCAATCCTTCTCATTGTATTTACTTTTGACGTCACAGCTGAAACGCAGCCGATGTTGGGAGCCAAATATGAGGCAGCTGGAACAGTAATCGTTACTGGGTGCATCGGTCTGGTTCTCTTCTTGGTGGGGCAACTGAGCTTTCTCCTTATCGTAAACCAACTGGTAATTTTTTGCACAAATAGACTCATGAAGCTTCATCTTTGTTCCCAATTTGATTACTGATATTTACTTCACAACTATATCGAATTGTCATACGCATGCTTTTTGTCTGTGCCTATCATTTAATCTTAAATCATTTTTTTCTCTCTCAGCGCTTGGAGCACCGCCGGCAAATTAAAGGCTCAATTCAATTTGATTTGAGTAATTTCCCCGTGCAGCTGACAAAAGCACGGAGGTTGCTGATATTGGCCGTTGCACTGTTGCTTGGAACCTCCTTGGTTTACTCTCTTCAGTATAATTTTATCCATTTCCAATACTCGGGAATCATCGGTGGATATATATCAAGGAGCGGAACGTGCGAGCAAGATGGTCTGGTGACGCTGCCTTTAGACCTCTTCAAAATCGTAACCGAGCTTGTCTACGACCTTATTCCAGTTGGGTTTGCATGGTTTTATTCCATATGGGCCATCATAATTTTGGTCATCAATCCTCTCCTGTTGGCTCTGTTATCGATCATTCTAGTTACCGTGGCTCGTCTTCAAGATCGGCGTGGCATCCTAGAGTGCATCGAGTTACTGCAATGTTGGAGTGGCGGCGAGGCTATCGTTATTGCATCACTTGTGCTCGTCCCAAATATTGAGTTGATCACAAAATTTGTTTTTGACACCAGCGACATGTGTACCGAGATTGATACTTACAAAGGTGAAGAGTGTTTACTGGTTTCTGGGGCGTTTGAAACTGGTATTGTTGCGCTGTGTTTATATTGGTTCTTCGCTGTGGTTTTAGTCCGTCTTTGCGTCCATGATCTGCATGCATCGTACGTGCCCCAAACACACGAACAATTGCAAACTCAGCGCACTTCTGACTTAAGAAATCCTTTGGTGGGAAACTTGATTTTCTGACGCATAAGTTGCTCTACAGAAAGCAATAGCGCTGTAATTGGATGTGGCCATCTGAAAGTGCCGCGAATAAATTAGCCTCAGACTCAGAAGCCAATTCGCAACTGCATGTATTTTAAAGGGCCCATTCACAGCACTCATTAATCCGATCTTTCCCGCCTTTTCATGTCTTTGTAACTAAATTTGCCATCTTTGCGCCTTGCCCTTGACACTAGAGCCGTTTCGCAAATGGGGGCTTGGCTTATTCACATATCCGCAGATCCGCAGATAGTGGGTGCTCTTCTGAATGTATAGGTATAAATACACCTTCTCGCTAAATACAAATACGCTCAGAATTTAAAACTAAAACTAGGAGGAACCGGAAATGAGATAGTCTTTAACCCCTCCCGACTGCCCGTCCCAAGATATTATAATGTATAGTGCTCGAATTCGAAAGATATCAATCTTTCTTTGGACTTTGAACTCAGAACACCCAATTGCTTTCTTCTCAGTTGTCGCCTATTTCTGTTGTTTCATACGCCGTTACCTAGAATCAAACGCAGTTAGCCAACAGAGATAGAGATACAGAACACAGAGATGAATACATCATTCTGATTCCAACGCGTAAATATTGCCTAGGGGCCCTCGAATTCAACGACCTCGCTTGGCTGCGCCACTCGCCTTTCCTGAATCATTGCACCCAGCTCAATTAGTAAAGAGCGAGTTCATAATCGAAAGGGCATTGCTAGCTTCCGCTTGCAGCGTTTCGCGGTTGGACTCAGCAGCCACTTGATCGCCTTTTGTTGCGGCCCCTTTTGCTCCTTTAGCTTTGCCTTTGGGTTTGCTGTTCGAACGGCTAGCACTTGCTGACGCAGTTGATTCTCTGGAAATCGGCGCCTCGTCGCTGTCGTCAGAATCAGAGTCGAAAGCAGCAGTAGACTGAAAATTGGCGTCCTTAACATCATGATCATCATCGTCTTCGTCGTCATCATCGAAGGCGACGGTTCCGCTATTGGCACTGGCTAACATTGCGGCCATACTGTTTCCGTTGGCGCTATTCTCGCTGACACCCTCGCCGTCTTCGTCGTCGTCACTGAAAGATACGACATTCGTGGCATTCTTCGTGCTGGCAGGGCCCTCTTCATCCTCGCTCTCGTCGCTCCACCCCCCGAATTCTGTGGTGGTGGTGGCCTTACCAGGTTTTGCTGGCACTGCACTCGCTGGTGGTATTGTCACAGTGCTTGCTTTCTTCTTCGCAAGCTTGTCGTTCGTATCCTTGCCTGACTTGACAGTAGCCACGGTTGGCGCCTGGCTATCTCTTCTGCCGCTACTGCTGCTGCTAGCAGGCGCCTCGTCTTCGGCTTCACTTTCGCTCCCCAAGTCACCCGCAGTCTTCGGTTCAATTGCTTCTCCTCCCCATCCTTTCTTTGCGCCCCGCTTGCTTACTGTTGCAGTTTCTTTGCTCCCATTGGATCCCACCGCTTTAGTCCCACCTGCCACCTCTGCCGCTGCTGCTGCCGCGGCTATTTTTTCGTTGTGCGCCTTCGCATCGGATACCTTCACATGCCGCCATCGGCACGCACGGCCCCGGTGGCACTTGTTGGTCTGATACTTGAGGCACACTGGCTTCGCAGCGTCTTCGGCTGACTCTGAGGCTGCTCCCGCTGCGGCCTTCTTCTTTGCACTACCCACACCTGCCTCATCTTTTGCACTGCCCTTGTCGAGTAGACTGCCTCCACCACCATCAGTAGGGGCATCGGGCACACGCGTCTCCACCGCGCGCACATTGAGCACGCGCCCTCCACCGAGCTCGCGCTTGTCGAGCTTGGCGATGCACGCCTGCTGGCACGCGCGGTTGGTGAAGGTGACGAACCCGAAGCCTTTGGACTTGCCGGTGACGGGGTGGCACACCACGGTTGCCTTGAGCACTAAACCAAACTCTTCGCAAATGAGCTGAAGCCGCTCGTCGGTCATAGTTTGGCTCAAACCAGCTACTAACACCTATAAGAACAAAAAGGAAGAGCAGACGATTCAATCCCAACGTTCTGAAGCAGACTATTAATCCCTGAGGATGACTTCCATTCTATTGAAAGAAGTAGCAGGCCAGGTGACAAGCTAGAGTGCAACTTCTTGCTTTTAAACTCACCAGCTGCCAAAAAAACAACAGCATGCCGATATTTTATGCGTACCTTGTTCGCGTCTTTTCCTACGCCCACGCCTTTGCCTGGCTCCAGCACTGCCTTAGTGTGGTCGCCGCGATCTTCGACCAGCCGTACGTTAATAGTGCGGCCCTCAACGATAGTCTTGTGCATGGCCTGCACGGCTGCTAAGCAAGAAGCTTCTTCAGCGAAAGTCACGAAGCCATAACCTCGGCTCTTCCCCGTAGTAGGCTCGTAGCCAACCACATGTGCTGCGTAGACTTTTCCAACGCCAACGAACATCGCTTCAAGTGCCTCGCCATCAGTGCCCTCTGGCAAGCCTACCACGATGATTTTATTCTCATCGCGCTTGCGCTTTACCATGATTCTACGCCAAAAAAAGGCTTTTCAGATCTTCGTATACTCTTCTTTATTCAACCAGGAAGCTGTACAAGCAAACGTCGGTCGGAGAAGGCGGGTCAAATGCCACGAAAAGAACACTGACTAACTTCAGGTAGTTGGAACTCGATGCAGAGATATGGGTTACAGCGAATACAATACTACACTAGGTTTAAAAATAAAATGGTTACCACGAAGCCGGAAGATAAGTTAGCTAATAAAATCGTTGTTAAGAAGTCGCAGTTCGCGTTATGTTTGGGCTATGCCTCTTGCAGTTGCTTCAGAGTAATTCGCCGATTCAGCGACAAAGCTGCGATATGCGATGGATGAAGAGAGGACGCGACGATGGGGGACAAGCCAAAATATTATATTAGATCGAAATGAGTTGTCCAAAATGGTGAGGTAAATTATTTCTCTCTCTCTTTCACTTCGTGCTTTGAGTTTTGCTTCTCTCGACGGCTCCACGGTTCTCCATTTTGAAGGAAGTCTAGGAGGCGAGCAGGTGCAGAGTACGAATTGTTTTTACATAGCATCTAAGTGGGACCACTTCAGTAGTGAAGAAGTAGCAGATTGCCGTGTTTGCCTCAACGAGTACTTTTTCGCCCCTCACTTTTAGTAGAAACTATCTTGAGCCTCATGTGTAACTTCTTCGTCGAACTCTCAAAAACTCGATTAACCGCTTGTTTAGGCACGATGCCCGCAGAGAAGAAAGACGCAGCAGAAGAAAAGCCCGAGAAGAAAGACATCGAGGCCAAGAAAGATGAGCCAAAGAAGGTGCCATTTCTAACTCTTGAAATCAAAATCTAAAAAGCCACCCTCTCTCGCCTCTCCTCTCCGACCCCATCCCAACTTCATCTTATTTTCCTTCGTAGGTTCCTGAACCTCGAGGTGGCGCTGATGATTTACGTCGAATTGTCTCTATGATTGAGAAAGCAGTCGAGACCAACCAGGTGCGTTGATTAGGTATTGATCTATGATTACGAACAACGAATACAGTAGGGGGTTGACCTGGTTGAGTTCAATTTTTGTTTTGTGAGCATACCTATCTTTGATATAAAATCATTTGCACGTTCACGCTACTGTACCGCATTGCCTCAATTGTCACATTTAGACTCGCAACATTGGTCGCGCCCTCCGGCACAACGGCCCATTGCGGCAGCTCGCTACGAAAGAGGTGCTCACGTCGGCCGTGACCACTTACATTCCTGAGGGTGAGACACGCGCGGCGTTGCTAGCGCAGTTGGCACCACTGCCAGACTCTGCTCCAGTGGCAGGTGCTCCTGCTTCAGTGGCCGCAGGCAGCGCAGCCATGGACGTAGATTCAGCGTCTTCTGAGAAGGCAGCGGAAACAGCCGAGGCCGTGGAGGAGCCACCGCGCACGAGCGTTCTCCCTGAAGTGGAGGTGTACCTATCGTTGCTGGTGCTAACCACCCTACTTCGCACGCCAGCAGTGCCTCCCGCTGCATGCGTGGCTGCTGCAGAAGCACTTGCGAACCGCGCCAGTGCGTACAACCGCCGCTCTCTCGATGGGCTGCGGGCGAAAGCGTTTCACTTTTTGAGCTTGGCGCACGAGCGCAACGGCACCATGGCGCAACTGCGGCCTCGCCTTCTCGCGGCACACCGCACCGCTTGCCTCCAGGTAACTTTGAATTTAAACCTCTTTTAATTCTACTTGGAGCTGTGATCATGGAGAAATGCCACCCCAGGTATGTATCGCCTTTGCCTAAACCTTTCTCGTGTTTCCGTACTGCTCGTGCTTTTGAATTGACAGCACGACGAGGTGGGGCAAGCCACGGTGCTCAACTTATTGCTGCGGTCGCTGCTCGCGGAGGACCAAGTGGAGCAGGCCTTCAAGCTCGTGTCGCAAACCACTTTTCCCGAAAAGGCTTCCAACAACCAGTTCTGCCGCTACTTGTACTACACGGTAGCTGACAAGCTGAAATAAAGGCTTTCATTAGCAAGTTTCCGTGCGTCTTTTCAATTTTCGATGCTTACTGAATTCATTGCAGAACATGAGGATTTGAGTCTTGTTTTTGACGCTTCCTCGCCTCGTATATGCCACGGGCTTAGTAAGTCATAGCAACTTCTATCAGGCATTTCCTTTTCCGCTTACTCATCGCCTTGGCTTCGTGCGCACTCGCAGGGTCGCATTTCGGCGTTGCAGCTCGAGTACGGCGACGCGTACGAGAAACTCAAGTCCTCGCTGCGCAAAGCCCCGCAGCACCCCTCGGTGGCGCCATTCCGGCGCACAGTTCAAAAGCTCATGGTCATCGTCAGTCTCCTCATGGGCGAAGTGCGTAATTCCACGGACTATGCCCCTTCCGGCAGAGAACACAAATGAGAGTCATGTTGACGTTCTTCACACCTCTGCTTCATTTGTCCTTTGCATTGTTTAGCCATGATTTGGTTGCCTGGTTGCCTTGTCTCGCTTATTTTGTTGACAGTGCTTCTGGTTAAGTGTGGTATTTTCACAGAATGCCCTCTCTTGTCCCCTGCGATTGCCCGCTTTTTAGGTGCCGGAGCGCAAGCTGTTCAACGAGCCGGACCTCCGCGTCGCGCTCGTGCCGTACCTGGCGCTCACCAAGGCGGTGCGGGAAGGCAGCTTGGCCGCGTTTCACGCCGCCGTCGCCGAGCACAAGGCCGCCCTGGTGGCCGACAAAATGCTGAGCCTGGTGGTGCGCCTCTCGCACTCGGTGATCAAGACGGGCCTGCGCCGGATCAACGTGTCGTACAGCCGCATTTCGATGGTGGACATTTGCGCCAAGCTCGCCCTGGACTCCCCCGCGTCGGCCGAGTCGGTGTGCCTCAAGGCCATCCGCGACGGCGTCATCGACGCCCAGGTGGACCACGCCAACGGGTGGCTGACGTCATCCGAGCGGTCCAACGTGTACGCCACCAACGAGCCCCAGCGCGCCTTCCACCAGCGAATCGAGTTTTGCTTGGCGGTGCGCAACGAAGCGGTCAAAGCCATGCGGTACCCGGCAGACGCGTTCAAACCGCAGGCCAAAAAAACTGCGGGCGACAGCAAAGAAGAAGAAAAGACGCCCGAGGAGATCGCGAAGGAGATTGAAGAAGAGTACGAAGACGAGGATGGCATTTGAATTCAAAAGCGGAGAGGATTCTTGAGTCGCCTCAATTCTTCTCGGTCCTCCATCTGCAGACCACAGCAAGAGATACTGCACACCCCCTTGCGCTTCCTTCTCTATAGCCAGCAAAGCATTGCGATCGGCGGTAGATAGCATAAGATATTGGCACATAGATATAGAGGGGAGTAGGAGTAAGGGGTATAGGTGGTTGTAGCATTCTGCATTTAGTTATATGTTTCTAATAGATAGACATATAAGTAGTCGCGGCGCGCAGCACTTCGCGCTTCGCGGCCGCCCGCGGCTCTCTGATTTCAATCACGGGAGAACGGGAACCGTCACACCAGCACACTAGGAAGGAATTTATGAGCCATGAGCCCGTTAGTTACCGCAAGGCCGCGTGATTTGAGTTCAGGATTAGATTGTATTATAGCGCAAGGAGATGGAGATGCGATATAAAAACGAGGTCAAGTGCACTTGCACTCGCAATTGGGATTTGGATCTCGAGTACAGCGCGGTTACTGATACTGGCGATGGGGGCTGGCCATAATTCGTAGCAGAAAAAGAGTTGGCCGTCTTCGACACATCGGAGTCGCCTAGCTTTAGCGCAAGTCGCCCCTACGTCGAACGCCGTGTGTTCCTTCATCTCTTACGATCCGCGCCCCATTTCTTAGCTTTTTCGCTTCATGAAGCGCATCTCTCACTCTGCATTATTAACCCCCTTCATTGGCTTTTCCCATTCTGCTCTAGCGCATGGTCCATTGAGTAAACTTCGCGTGGTCATACTCGGTAAAGTCCCCGTGCGCCAACTTCCTCACCAAATCGTTCTTGGTAGCCGACGAGGCCCCCAGGGGAGACGCAATTTTGCGGCGCACCGCCATGGCCCGGAGCTCTTCTACAGGGAGGTTTTGGTAGGGCTTGGCCCACTCGTGGTCGGGCGGCAGGCCCAGCTTGTCGTCGGCCAACACGTGCAACTTCTTCAAAATGTTCTTGTAGTTGCGGAGCTGGATAGAAGAAAAATAAGAAAAAATATATTACAAAGTTGTTCATGGTTAAAAAAGAAAAAAAAAGAAGAGGCAGCCGATAAGTTGAACACTCACGTCGCTGGAGGAGAGGTGGTCTTCGCTCCACTTGATGGCGTCAAGCGCGTCCACCAGTTTCTTGGAAAAGTCAGCCCCCTGCACTGCGCCCTTCGGAGACACCTCCGAGCTCTGCTGCGCGTGTGATCAAAAGGTAAGGACAAGTTGTCGCGCATGAGCGTGAAAGCAAGACATGGGGAGCGCGCTAGCTCACAAGACGTGAAAAAGGCATGAAACAGCAGCAACAGGTGGTAGGCAAGCTACCATAAGCTTCCGTGTTTTGTCGAAAAGAGAAAACGTCATCGTTGATTCAGAAACTAATACAATGAATTCCGCACCTCAGTCTTGGTGGTGTTGATTCTGCGGCAGCCCATTTTGCCATCCTCCTCGAAATCTTCGTGCTCGCAAACGCAGTTGTAGGCCGCCGCGCTGGGCTCAAATTTGCCGATGCCGCAGACGGCGTTCACGCAGGTGGCGGGGTACAGGCAGTGGTTCAAGAACTGCGGGTCTTCGCCGCGGTACACGCACTCGTCCACGTCCTTGACGATCACCTAATACGGTGTACGACCAAAGTTGTGGTTAGTACAAGAGCGTGCATACGTGCACTTGGTTAAAAAAAGAGAAAACTGAAGAGCTCCTGAAGCCTGATATAAATAACGAGGAGTTGCTGCCTCTTAGAAGCTATCTAAAAAAAAAATCAATCTCCAACCTTGCGAGTGACGGTGGCGGCCGCCCGCCCTTGAATCCAGGGGGTAGCCAGGGAGTAAGTGATGCTGTACTCGCCGCACTCCTTGGTGTAGCCGCTCAAGTCCATCAGCGCTTCCGCGTTGCTGCGTAAAAGTACACGAGGAATTAGATAATAAAAGTGTGAGAGAAAGAGGGTGTGAGACAGCTGCACGACGAAGGCTGCATGGAGCAGAGCATTTTGCCCTGCCACAATCTTCAAACACATAAAAAAAACTGTAAACGCACACCATGGTAAGAGCTGCGATGCACTCATTCGCACGTGCACCCGCGCCTACCTGTAATCGGTGGTGAAGCGGCGCTTGAGGTCCACCGTGGACGCGTCGGTAATTTTCACGCCGGCTTCCACGTATTTCTGCCCCTGGGTGAGCACGAGCGTGGGGGAGCCCAGCAAGACCAGGTCCGGCATTTGCTGGCTCGCGCACAAGTGGTTCACGGCGTCGAGGCGGTAAGGGTTTTCCTTGGGGCGAGACACCCACTCGTACTCTTCTTCCGGGTAGTAGGTCGCGTAACCGGGCTTCGGGGAGCAAAAGAACCCGTCCTTGTCGCTATTGACCACGGAGTTGCAGTCGCAGCCGTGCGGACAGGCGTCGGCATCTTCGCAGTGGTCCACGAACAAGCATTCTCGGCCAGGCGAGTCCGCTGGACCCACGTCGCGGAAGCTGGAGAGGTGAAAACAAAAAAAAACACAGGAAAAGAAAAGGGAAGAAAGGTGAGCCTACACCTTCATCTACAAATCTATGTATGCCCTGGCCCACACTATTCAAGAAACACGGTCGCAAAAAGATTTACTGGTTCAAGTATCCTTTAGTACCCAAAGAGTGTCCCTCACCGGCTGTTGCATTCGCAAGTAAAGGTGTTGGGAACTGCGCCAGGGGTACACGTGGCGTCCGGGCTGCAGTCGTTGAAGGCGCAAGAGTCCGCGTGGCACTTGAAGTCTTCGCGACAAGCGTGATCGCCGTGCGGCGCGCCGTCGTAGGTCACGGCGCCGCAGCAGCTGGCCGAGTCCGCGTTGCCGTCGCACTTGCCCTTCCCGCTGCCCTTCTTGGCGAACTGGTTGGGCGGGCACACGCAGTTGTAGCCCCCTTCCGTGTTTTCGCAAATCGACGAGGGGTCGCAGGTGTGCATCCAGTCGCGCGCGCCAGTGTGGGTGCACTCGTTGGTGTCGTGAATGGTAATGATGATGTCATAGCAAGAGTCGGTCAGAGTGCCTGTTGAGAAGGAAGGAACACTTCGGCAGGTCACGAAGAAATTCTTATCAAGGAGCTAAAAAGACACCAGTCCACCCTCACCGAGCCCCTTTCCTTGTCTTATCCTCCACTTCAGCCACAAGCTGATCGTCAATCAGCCTGTTACGCAAACAATTCACTCCAACACGCACCGTCCTTGGTTTGGTGCGTCACCGTCGACTTCATGGTGTACTTCCCCACCAAGTGGTGCAGGATTGGGTTGAAGTCCAGCTGGACTTTCTTGATGGGGTCCTTCATGTGCTCCGACATGATTTTGAATACCACTTTCACGAATTTGTTGGGGTCCAGCCGGTCGTCGTGCTGTTGATGGGAAACAGTTGATCGAGCGAGAGAATAAAAAGAGAGAGAGCCGGGACTGCATAGGTTAGTAGCGTTCCATGAAATCAAAGAAGGTTGAAACAGAATATCGCATTCATTCAATCATATTCAGAGCGACAGACAGAGGCCAGAAGGTAGCACCCGAAAGATGTCTAAAATCGCTAGCAAAAGTAAGTGCATTTGGCGCGTAAAACCCGACGGCATGGCGTGGGCGTCAATCAATCAACAAAGCAGAGCGATGCTTGATGCATAAGCACGATCGAAGAAGAGGTGGTAGGCACTGGAAGTGCTTCTGGCAGTCCCGGTACGAAACCCAGTGGTAAGTTTTTTTGGGGCTGAAGTAATCGTCTGCATTGTCGCGATAAGACTTTTCCCCAATCTTTACCTGGTGGAAGTTGAAGAAATCGTCATCGTCAGGAAAGGGTGATTCCTGAATAGTTTGGCATACGCCGCTTGGAATCGTTGGCACTTCTGGCTCGTCGTCTGCATGCACCGCCACAGCCCACAGGGCCGCTAGGACCCACGAGATGCGCATTTTTCTTGTGATGATGATGATGATGATGAGATCGAAGGCACAGAAATCCCGCGTTGCCAACAGCAATGTGGGTATTTCGCTACCATGAATATACCAATTATAGGGACAATCTGTGTATAAATCGTGGGGTGAAGTGCCAAAAATACACACTTTTCAGTAACTGTAGCCACGTGAATCTTACTGAGTTGTCGTTGTTGGTGGTGTTCGGTGTTCAATTCAGGCATGTTCCTTATTCTTTTCTAATTAATTGATGCCCGCTAGCTGGAGCTTAGATTCCGGTTAAAATCTTACGAAGGGCAACCGGAACGTGCACCTCCATTATTTGTATACTTTGCTCGTTGAGCGAATTCATTTCGTTTCTCTTTCTGAATCGCTTGGAGAGGTGGTGCTGCAGCATCTACGCCTCCGTATTCAAGGTTTTCATTCATCTGAAATCCAAGATCCTCAACAATACTCGTCACAGCCGCACTCTGCTTGTATTATTGTAGGCACTTTACGCTTGTTTATCTCATCTCCCACAAACAAACTTACGTGGGGTTTTATTGTTCTTCTGTCAGCGCTATGTTTCGAACGGACGCCTCTCTCAAAGGCGTGTCTCGACGAGGGCCAGCTACGAACACCCGAGGCAGTAGCAGTTTCACTGCGGCGTCTAGCGCTAGCAACGGCCAGACCCCGGCACCGAGTGGTCGTGAGGCAGCAGTAGAGCAAGCACGTCAAGAGCGCGAAGCCCGCGAGCACAAACGACGCGCGACCAGCCATGCTGTGCGCATGCAAGCGCGTGCACGGCGCGGAGCCACCCATCGTCACTTGGCTCGCAGCACACGCGCAGCTTTGACACAGCAACTTGACGATGTAGCGAATGTCACTGCTGCTCTCGGGGCAGTAGGTTTGCCGTTTGTGCCGCCTGCAGCTACGGCACATTCACTCATGCGGTCGCTCCTCTGTGTATGGGCTAAGGGCACAGCACCTTTGGCAGCCACGGACGGTGTTCTGATGAGCCGGTTATTAGGTCTCGTGGTCGTGCCGTCGCTTCGCTCCCAAGAAGGTGCTTCTAATCTAGCAAGCACCGAGTCCTTAAATGCAGCAGGGCAACCTAGCTGGAAAGAAGGCACTAACGATGGAAAAGCGGGCATTGCAACTGCTGCTTTTCCCGAGGGGTTAGCAGTGCAGCTGCGGCTACGGCGGCTGGTCAGCGCCTGCCTGGATTTAGCAACCGCTGCCATTGCAGAGGCATGCCCCAATCCTAGCATAGGCTTCAGTAGTAGCGCTGCTCCTAGGACTGACGAGTTGCTTCCTGGTACATGTGAACAAGGTGCACTCGACGCGCTGGCTTGCTTGGAATGCTTGATTACGGATGGTGGCAGCAGCGCTGCGATAGGTGCAGAAGCTCGCTCTGCGTGCACCGAAACGCTGCAGCACCAACTAGTGGAGTGTGGTCGCTTGCGTCAAGTGCTCTTGAGTTTGCCGGAGCCACGTGCAATAGCAAGCGATGGAGGCGTTGCGAGTGGAGCCAGTGGTGGCGACGAGGGCTGGTGTGGCGGTTGCAGCGTACCAGCTCCTAACCGAGCGCAGGTGCATGCTCTGATGGGTGCCTTCTGGCGCTTAAGCATGTACTGTATTCAACCAGCCGTGCCAACGTCTTCTATTTCTTCTACTCCCTTGCGCTGCTTGCCACCCTCGACCTCGATGCTGGCTTCGTTTGCCGTCCAAGTGCTCTCTGTGCCCCTGCTCTTTTGGCGCCAAGACGGCAGGAACTACGGCCGCCTCGTGCTCGGGGCTTGCAGTTACTGTAGGCCTCCTGAAACTTCAGGCACGGCAGCAACAGCCAGCAGCACTGGTGGCGCTCAAGGCGATACTAGCAACGGTAACTACAGTGGAAACCTTGAAACCGGCGCCGTGTTGTCTGATGGTTTGGGGACACCTAAGCTGTGGTATTCCTTGCTGCATGCTTTGGCCGCGGCATTTGAGCAAACTCGCGACCGGGGGCAGCCGCTGACGCAGGTCCTGCCGCCAAGCGTGCCTAATCACCCCATTGTAAGCTCCGACCACTGGCTCCTGGGGAACCTAGTGGTGCTGGGGAGGCGGTCGTGCTTCACGTATGGAACTCCAGGTTGTGGTGCTCCTCCTCAAACATCACCGAGCAGCGCGGCAGCGAGTGGAGAGGTGCTAAGTCCTCCTTCCGAGGCACCGTCATTAGCTGGAGGGAGAAGATCTGTCTTGGATGGCAGCGTGCTACTTGATTTGCTTGCAGTGTTGCTCGAGAATGCGCCGCTCGGTCTTCTCAGTGACACTGCAGCGGTGACCTGGTCTACTCAAGGAGTGTCGCACACGCCAGTTACCCTGCCTCCACCTCTAGTGGTTCAAGTGAGGTCCCTCGTCGAAGGTCGCTCCGCAGGCACTTTCTTGGACTCCCTTGCCTTTGCTGCACTGGGTCCTTCCAGCGGTGTTGCAAGCTTGGTGCATGGGTTGAGTGTTCGAAGCAAAGAAGACGAAGCAGACGAAGCTAGCTTGCGAGAAAGTGACGCATCTGGCGGGGGTGCCGCAGGGGGCGCTCTCTCTGCGGCCGACTTGGCCTTTGCCGATGCGAAGCGAAAGCACCGCTCTGGGGGATGGCTCGACTCTACGTGGGCGCATCGTCTGGCCTTGTCGAGCAGTAACGCCGCGCGTGCTGCGTCGGAGGCTTTCACTGGCTTCTTCAATAGCAGCAGCAGCAGCAGCAGCAGCAGCGGTCGTGGCAGCATCTCAGGAGGCCACGGCAACCGCATCGAGGACGCCAGCCAGCTCCCTGCGCTGTCGCCCCTCCGGTCGAACAACGAAGGGCTCATGAACACGTCGCACACGGCGAGAGCAGCGGCACACGGTGACCTCGCCGGCGGGCCCAATGGAGGCGTGGCTGGTGCGCTCGCAGCGCAGTCTACCACCGCTGCCAAGGCCTATAACAGCTCCAGTAGCCCGTTTCAAATGTCGCTCTCTTCGCAAAGCTCTTTACAAGCAGTCAGTGACGGTCTCGCGGATGTCTCTGACAATTTCAGCAGCCTGAGCGTAAGCCCGTCCGTGGCGGCTGGCGTTGCCGTGCGCCCGCTCGCTCGTTTTCTGGCGGTGCTCTTTCGGCGATGGCTGAGTCCAAACACCAAAGGCCTTCACCCAAGCCGGGCTACTTCCAACACGCCGCTCGTGTTTTGGCTCCTGCACTCCCTGGCCCTCAGTTCAGTGGTGAAAGGACGGCCGGACTTAGTGCAAGGCCTTTGGGCATACCTTCAACATGCGCACCCGAAACCTGCAAACAGCAGCAGCAGCAGCGGCGGTGGGGCAGGAGGAGGGCTCTTTTCCGGCAGCAGTAGCGGCGGCAGTACCTCTAGTGGCGCAGACGCATTTGAAGACATTGGTTCTGACGGTGGAAGTGGAGTTGTGTGTGCGGTGCTGTGCTTTTTGATGTCGCAACTGATGGTGGTGCTCGACGACTCGGAGTTGCTTGAGAAGCCGTTAGAAGCTCACCAGCTGCGTCGATTCGTCAAATGGCACAAGGAACGCTTGTTTACTTTGGTGTGGGCCGACTACGACAAACCGAGCGCAGGAGCAGCGTCAGCCTCGACGGCAGCTTCATCGTTAGCAGCAGCTGGGGGTGCTCGCAACGGCAGCGATTTGAGCGAGCACCAGGCATTTTTGAGAGCTTCCGTGGCGAAATGCGTGCGCGACCTCTATGACCGGTCAAGCCGCCGCCCTTTCTTGGCACCTCCTGCTTGGCTTGTCGCCGCCCTCTCGCAGGGTGGGCGTGCTCTTGCAGAGGTACAGGGAGCAACTCCGAGGGGCAGCCGCCTCCTGCACGCGATGCCGTATTGCTTGCCGTTTGCGGAGCGGTTGAGGCTCTTTCAGCAGCGAGTAGCCACCGACAAAGCTGCGACCCAGCCGAGCGGTGCTCCTGGAGTGAAGGTGCGCATCCGACGAGCTCGCGTGCTGGAAGATGGCTTGCGCGAGCTCAACAACCGGGGGCGAGACTTGAGGTGCAGAAATTACTTTGTATTTCTCAGCATGTCCCTTGGCTGACTCAGGCGTGAACATAATTCTTTTCACTTTATTACGATATAAATTGACTTGTCCAACGTACTCAACAAGTCTTTGACGGTCGTATCATCCTGCCTCTTACCAACTAAAGTCTTTCATTTGCTTACTCTTATAATCTTCTCCTTGGAACAGGCGCCGGCTGTATGTCGAGTTCATAAATGAGTACGGTGCGGCTGAGTCGGGCGTTGACGCAGGAGGATTGTTCAAAGAATTCTGGACGTACTTGTCGGCTCTCGCCTTCAACATGGACTTCGGCCTCTTTTGCATAACGCCAACCGGTGGCATGCTGTACCCCTCGCCCGCCGCTGCCGCTTTACAGGGGGAACGCGAAAGCTTGGAGCTGTTTGCCTTTCTGGGCCGCGTGCTTGGCAAAGCCTTGTACGAGGGCTTAACGGTGGAGCCGAAATTCGCGCACTTCTTTTTGGCCCACTTGAGAGGCCCGTACAATTACCTCAACACCTGGCACGACCTCTCCACCCTTGACTCGGAGCTCCACAAAAACCTCATGTTCTTGAAGACTTACAATGGAGACGCAGCCGACTTGTGCTTGACGTTCACGGTGGCCGACGATTCGGGCTTTGGCTCGCCGGGCGCGCAAATCGATTTGATCCCAGGGGGCTCCTCCGTAGAGGTAAACGTTACAATAAAAGACGAACTTCTGGATTGACTCTGTGCTTTCATGTTCCCTCTTCCTAACAGACTAGTACTTGTACTGCACATTATAATTGTGTGTTAAGATTGCGTGCAACCTTCGTTTCCACCCCATCACTTTTCCAATCACCTCATGAATTCTACATCAGGTCACCAACCGCAATAAATTGGAGTACATCGAGCGTGTCTCCAACCATTTACTGGTAAAGCGCTTACGGCCTCAGTCTGATGCTTTCAAGAAAGGCTTAGCAGAAGTCATTGACTTAGAGCACTTGGCGATATTTAACGAGGCGGAGCTTCAAGTGCTGATCAGCGGAGCGCCCACCGCTATCGATGTCGTGGATCTGAAACAGCATTGCCGTTTGGCCGGCGGGTTCACATCCATGGATCGAACAGTGCAGCGCTTTTGGAAAGTTGTCGCGTCGCTGGACGCGCGTGAGCAAGCCCTCTTGTTGCGGTTCGTCACCAGTTGCCAGCGCCCTCCTCCTTTGGGCTTTGAGCAACTCCAACCGCCGTTTTGCTTGCAACGCATTCCTGTGAGTTCTGACGACGAAAAACTTCCTTCCGCGGCCACCTGCTTCAATACGCTGAAACTGCCGACCTATTCGTCGGAAAAAGTCATGAAGAAAAAATTGCTCGTGTCGATTACATCGAACTCGGGATTTGAGCTAACCTGATTGTTAGCTTCCTATTTGTATTATACAAAGGAACTGCCCGAACGCTGCAACTCAGTTCCCCAAACCCCAAATGCCCATTTCTCTCCAGCTTGACTATGAAATATTTCCAATAAAAGCAATAATAGGAAGCCACAGTTCAAATGTCAAATGTCGCAGTACGCAGGGTGGTGAGTGGGTGCGAGGTGCAAGTGGCAAGTAAGCCAGGTATATAGTAACAACAAGCCCCAAGCCCAGGCGCGCAGTCGGGCAAGATCTGCATCCTGCACTCCACATTCCACATTCCGCTTACATCCAATTTATTGACGTATTTGTTCGTTTGAACGACGTAATTTGTCAGATGTGACGCGGGTGGCGCGCGGGTGTGCCAGAATTTTCGAAAAAAAGCTACAGTAGCTAGCTAAACTACTTACTTACTACTACAGTAGTACGTAAAAGCTAGAGGCTAGCTAGGGCTATCTTTGGAAGTGGCTAGCTGTTAGATAGATTGCCATATTAGCCCTGATGCTTCGGAGTCATAATCTCTGCTAATAGGGTTTAGCTCATCATAGGACTTTACCTATGCTACTTGCTTCTTGTCGGATAAAGTGAATCTCTTCACCAATTCCTAGCAAGCACAAACTTAGTGCTCCGGCTGGCTACTGGCTACCGAAGACGTTTCTTTCATTGCCTCTATCTTTCGTACATAATCCTCCATAGCTAGTCTTTGCACAGGAGTAGCAATTAACCTTAATTATCCAGCTAGCATGTGCGACAGCGCTTCGCCGGGAGTTTGCTTCCTAGGGCAGCAAGTCGCGGGCACGTTCTTCGGGTTTTTTTTTGGCATTGTGTCCAGCGGTATCTCCGGTGACCATTGGTGAGTACTGATTACCGTAATCTTCTGGATGAAAATTGGCGATAAGCTTAATTTCTTCTTTCCTGCAGGTGGCGCGAGGTGCCTGGAATGACCTTCGGGAGCTCTATTGGAGTCCTAGCAGCTCGAAATCCGGACGGAATCCCTGAAGCACGTATTTTGCTCCTCGTAGTCGTGCCATCTGCGACGGGTACCATGTAGGAAGCCAATCGAGTAACGCATATATCTATTATATTATCTGGCATAATCGTACCGATTGCCACATTTCTTAGGTTGGCAACGTCCATCTTTCCATCGATGCCTTTTGTGCAAGCGCTTCTCGGCACAGCATGCGCGACTGCGTCGGTCTATTTTCACACGGCAGCTTTAGCACAAACGCGTGCCCGTAAAAAGCAGATAGACGGCGACTACAGCAGCTCTGAAAATGATTTATCAAAGGAAGGCAAAACTTGGTTGCCCCCTCTCGAAGTTAGGGTGGAAAGATAGCACTTTACATAAGAATTTACCACGAAGACTTTTTTTGGCGACGTGGCGACGTGCGCTCTATAATCTTAGGCTTCTACGCCCGGCGGCGACTCCACGGCCATGTCAGAAGCAAAAAGGAAGTCTTGATATCGGCGAACTGCCCATGGTATATGCACGCAGCTTCTGCATTGATATCGGCAGGTTCTAGGAAGTCCTAGGGTTAGATGTTAGGTGTTCGCTAGGGGATGGTCTGGCATCTGTCTTGCTTTGGTCTTATAGTTTACTTGTATAAGGTGAACTGGGTAACCCCATCCACCAACACAAGACCGTCATGGTCGACGTGATTTAGTTGACTAAATAAGAGGTAGACGAAGTCGTGTAATCAATTGTTGGAGCGAACGGAATGAACAAACAGAACGACCAAACGCGCACGTGCCAACTCAGAGCGAATGATGACTATCTTATTAGTGCTGAAGTATCCGCCCAATAGGCGGACCTTCCTGTATCCTTTGTCCCCCGTAAAAGGCACGGTTGACCTTACATCTTGTTATTCCCATGAGGAAGCGTCTGTCCTTTACTGGACCTTGTTGCATTCGCCGTTCGCTTTAGTTGTAGTAGTGTTTTTGGTTTTAGATTTGGGAGCTGAATTTCGATATTCTCATAACTTTTATCCAATTCGAAGAGGTGCTGCGCATGCATTAGAAATATGAGTGAAGTGCGCTCGTGACTGGCTATAAACTGCGTATCACGCATTAGAAACCGAAGCACGTGCCTCGGGGGTGCTTTGGACAGATGTGTGGTGCGTACAAGTAATTTAAATTATGTCGACAGGACTCGGGTGATGGATACAGACGTGCAAATACATGAATAAATTGTATACTCGATAGAGATATCGGAGTTCATGCTTAACATTCAGCTGGCCATCTGGTGTTCAAATTGTACCTGTAAAAAGACAACAAAAGTGGTAGTGATGCATTTAGGCAAAGCAAGATCACAGCAACAGTAAGAAACAACTCTGAATAATGGCACAAACACACCAAGGTATGGCATTCGATAGAACTAACGATCAAATCTGTGCATGTACAGCATGCATCTGTTGTCACCTGCAAGAGTTAATGGTTCAAGGTCGATCATGTCTAAATCTCCGCACCGCGTTGCTTAAACTCAACGCCATCACGCCCAGATATCTCCGGTGCCTTGGTGCCTGAATTCATTGAAGTAAACACATAGTATGCTGCACCACCTAGGAGAACAGCTCCTGCGGCAGCAATGCCCACAATTAGACCGACTGATAGCTCCACGGACGAAGACGAAGAAGAAGACGAACTCGTCGAAGGCTTCTTGCACACGCCTTGAAACTTCCCATGCACCACGTCAGGACAAGCGTCGGAAGCTGCCGCGCCGTTGTTGTCGGGCAACGATGACATGAATACGGAGGTTTGGACTGTGCACGTTTGCTGGCCTACGCAGTCATCGAAGGCCGAAAACGAATTCGTCGCACAGCAACCTGGATGTACGACAGCGACATGAGATTTAGTCCGCAATAAAAAGTTTGCTCACTGGAACACAAATGATTCGTACCATGGTAGTAGAAGGGGTCACCGGAGCAGCTTCCGCTTGGGTTCCCATAGCACGCGAAAAACAGAGATTCAATGACTGAATCAGTGCCGCAGTCGATAGATATTTCTTCTTGTTGTGAGCTTGCATCGTCAGTGGTTTGAACGCAGAAAGATGAGAAGCCGTCATCGTCTCCAGCTGTGACTGTAACGGTAGCGTCTTCTGCTTCGTAGTAATTTTCAGAGTCACAGCACGCGCGCAGGTAACCAACCTTTAATAACAATGCAAACACTGAGAAGCAAATAATATCGTAAAAGAAAACTATCAAAAATGACTTACATCACTAGCGTCAGCAATGACATATTCGTCGAATGACCTGTTTAACGCAGCGCATCGAAGAGTAAAACTTGACAAAAAAAATATTTATACGAAATTAAAAATCAGAAAGTGCCAAGCACTGTGTGACCAAAGGACAAAAAAAATATTATTGTGAAGGACGAAACGCAAAAAAAAAGAGAGAAGAGTGGTCGTAAACTTCACGAAGATAAAAAAGCTGACCGGTCATAATTCCATTGCGATTTCGTAGCAGTCCAGAAGTTGGGTTGCGCTGTCACGTTGCCCTTGAAGCAATACTTGGGGGCAATCCAATACGCAGTAAAATTATAACCTAGGGTTGTTCCTGGTTCAATGGAGGCCATGCCAGTCTCAACAGACGGGTGATAGTGATAAGGGAATCCATCTGTCGAAGCAAGTGACAAGTGGCAATAAAGTGAGCCTGGTAAAATTGTCACCATGATAAAGCCACTTCAAAACTTTTGGCTTCTCGTTACGCATGAAGCAGTTGACATACCATGAGCGTGTCCTCCGCACGTGTCAAGATCGTCATCGCTTCCTGCTTGGACGCCTTTTGAAATATCACGGATAGGGTCATGAACTTAACCATATTATGCATGCAGACGTGTGTTGAGAGAGTGGTACTCTATAGATCTACCTTAGATATGTCACGGCGGTAGTGTCAAAATGTATTCAATGTATGGTCCGCCGTGACAAGATATGCTCTCAATTTACAAGTAATACCTGAAGTGTATCGACCGTAGAGAAGAAATCCATCTGCAGCCCAGCCAATAAAGGGAGGATGGTCCGTTGCACCTCCGTAATTCGATTGATTGTACATGCAGAGGTCGCCATATGGATCCCCTGACATATATAATAAAAAGAGATTAGAGTGAATTGTAGTAATAATCCAGCACAATGAATACAGAGCGAATTCAGTACCATGGTAGTGATAATCTCCACCCTTCCCAGAATGGCTGCTGCAGGCATCGCCCTCGCAGACTTCCCAAACGACGTAGTCTGCGTTGTCAAAGCTAGGGTAGATGGGAACCCCATTGGCTGCAACACCGATGGCTCCAGACAGCGGCAAACGAATGCCAACAGAGTCACGGCTACCCAACTATTGAAATTTGCAAGTATACGATAAAAAGCATGTTAGGTATAAATTGACAAGTAGAGTCACGATCATCAATCACTCACTTTGATCTCACTTGGGATTTTGCTCCCTCCGCCAGGGCTAAACGCTGGTGAGAAGCCATACTCGTTGGTGACGTTCAACGGAATTTTATACACTTGGTACTGCTCGTAGCGTGAGCGAACTTTGCAGTCAGCTCCGTCCGTTTCCGTTCCACCAGGCGGGACTGGAATTTTATCCAAGGTAGAAATATGATCGGGGTAACCCAGGCTCCAAATGACAAGAAAGAGGTCCGTGCAATAGGCGGCCTTGATGCCAAAATGGCTCGTGATGAGCATATCGCTGAGTTGAGTACAGTAGTTCGTCGTAGTCTGCGTGCAATACGGATTGCATTGAAGGCTTTTGAGATCATTTAAGAGCAATGCTTCGGCGTCTTCTTCAACAGGCAGCGAAGCCAGGCTGCAAGAAGCTTCGGTAGAAACTTCACACCTGCACAAAAGTATTTGACAGTGCACATTCAAACGGACCACTGGACACTAGCGCGTTAAATGAAATAAAATTATAGCCATTGACGCGTTGAAGTAGTAACCGATCAATTACCAGTTTGGGCTGCAAGGCTTGGTTTCTTTTGTATCGCACGTTTTTGTCCAGTAATTTACAACTTCCACAGTCGGCGCTGGGCTAGCCGTAGGCGCGTACGAAACTTCGCACGATGTGCAATCTGTCGAGCAAAGCGTCTTCGGTGGGGTGCCATCATTGCAATTCGCCCCACCTGAGACCGAGTAACACCCACCGTCGCTGCACATCTTATCGGAGCACGTGGAATCCGTAGTGAGGCACGTCAAGAGCTCGCGCGTGGACGGCAAAGGGGCTCTAGGAGGCGATGTCTCAATGTCGATGTCTCGGAGCGCGTCGTAAGACGCATCGATCATCTGAGGACGTTGTGTGATGTGACCAAGGGCCGGCTCCAGGACAAAGCTGCTCACGAGAAACGTCCACCGAGAGAGCGCCATAGATTGGTAAACTTATGTTACCTATTTTTGTGTGTATGAATAACGAGACGATAAGGAAAGCCTTTGATTTTAATCGCAATAAGAATGGGGTTTATTCAAAAAGCACTGTGTGCAAGAATGGCCAATCCAGTATGCTACGTAAACCCCACTATCAAGCAATCTAAGAGCTACGATTGACAAATGTAGTTCATATCTCACTCGCATGTTTACTCGCATAGTAATTGACAATAATATACACGTGTGAGTTCGATATGGATCGCATTTCCTGATTCAATCACGAAAAGGTAGGTGGTAATCCTTCTTGTGCTCACTTTCGTAAGTATGTCTGGGTTAACCATTAAAACCCAATCCCTACTCATTTAAATTCTTATTGGATTAGAACTGAGAGCACTTGATTCATCCTGAACTCACGTTTCTAGCGGCGCGCGCGCGCACCTGTACACGGAACAGCCTCGGTTGTTGAGACGAGAGCATTCGAGCGCGAGCAAACGAGCAAACAAACAACGTGAAGAAGCTGTTGGGCCTTGCTAAAATACGTCAAAAAAATGATACAAATACGTCATTCAATACGCCAATGTCGCCAATACCATAAATGCACTAGATTGGATTATACTCCCAATTGCAAAGAAAGAACAACAAATAGCATTGAGCTGTGTCTTGGTGATTCCTTCAGAAAAAGTCTGACTGGGCTGTGTGCCCTTTTGCGATATGAAATGTACGTCTTTACTCAACATGAACCCTGCAGGATCAATTCTCGGAAGGAGGCATAGGTTTCGAGTACGTCCGCGATCTCCACTCCGAGCTATCCTCTGCTATGGCACGTCATTCCTTGAAGTTGGCCGGCTGCCCTTTGCACTTTCGAGCCCCCTTTAATGTCCGGCCCCATGTGCCATCTCAGGGAATCAATTCGGCCTTGAGTGCACTACCCAACCAGTAAGCAACTGCCGCGGCGCCCGAGTCATAGGCATCCGAGCAACGTGGCCAGCCCAACGAAGAATCCAATTGTGATAGTGGTAATATCAAGGGGTTCTCATGCAACCATCACAAGTGGCCTCTTCGTCATATTTGCTGGGGTCTTGGGAATGGGGATTGGGAGTTTGAATTGGACGATCTTCGTAAGGGCGGTCAAATTAAGGAATTAAGGACTGTCCGGGGTTATTAGGGGACTTAATCAAAACACGTGAGAAACCCAGAAAAGAAAACAGAGAGCATAACAACACCATCTAATTAAATCCTTGGCTGAGAATGGCGCTAGAGTCAACGCAGTATTACGCAAATTTACGCGAAATTTAAGTAAATTTTATTTCGTAAAAACGTAAAAAAACCCACTTAGCACTACACTGAGAGGAGGTTATGTAAAAAAAAAGCAAATAAACGCAAATTTTCGGTTTACGTAAAACCGCCATTCCCAACCAAGCTTAGATTGCATTGCGATCTGCTGGTAGCTAGTTACCAAATCCGGTCGCCCCTCGGGAATGGGGCTCAGAGGGAAATCGAGATCAATACATGGGGTTTCGCCTCTTCCATGTTGGTTGCCAAACGGCATTGCCATACTTAAACACTAGACAAGCTCGCTTTGGTCTCGGCATAGTTTTTTATGCCCTACTTCCCACAAATACAGGGCACATTCCGATTCGGAAGGTGGTTTAATCCTATCTGATACCTGGCAGCCAGGAAGAAAAAAAGCGCCGCAGCGTCGCCATGGCGGAAAATCGAGACTTGCGGCACCTGAAACCACTCTAGACACGATCGAGAGCGCCGCATCGACTGATGTGATCATATTGGCTGCTGTAGATGCCATTGATGGTCACTCGGGCGACTATGAGGGTGCCCATGACCAGCTAGAGCACTTAAATCTGCGAAGGCACAAAAAAATTGAAATCAGATAATCGCAGAAACGACAACGAAAAATTCATAGCAGGCGTGCGCGAGACAGCAGGACTTTTTAAACACATACCCGGAGTCGTTCGAGCGCGAGACTTCGGTGAAAATGGTCCACAGCGAGCGCACGGGCCTACAGAAGCGTGCCGGTCGCCGGGCGTAGCACCATTCTTTGCAGGCATCTCGCAAAGCAATTCTTCAGCAAGAGACTTAAAAAATGGGACGCTTAGCCAAAGCGTTATACCCTAAAGATAATCCCCAAGCTTTATCCTTGCTGAAGCTTTGCGCTATCGGCGTCGGGCGACGGTTAGCGAGAAACAGTGGTGCCATGGGCGTTGAAATAATCTGTCTCGTGAAAATTTTAAGTGACAGTGAAATTCCGTACAGGGAAATCTTTGTCTCCCTTAAGAGAGGGCTCATGCATATTGCCAATTGTCATCAGAACACCGACACGTGCAGTTACATAAATATATTCGTGTAAATTTTGAAGGCACGCAAGTTACAATAACCGCAAGCCGAGCTGCTGGGCTGGGCTCAGGGGCTTCTATCGCCCTGTATCTAGCTCCTAGCTTCTAACACCGGTCTTGAAGACGCGCACAATTATCGCACTGTTTATCGTGCCCTCGTTCAATTCTTTAGCTGTTGGCCATCCAGTCTTCAAACGGAACCTGTTCAACGCAAAAATAGGCGATATAGCTCGTGATAAGTTCACAAAAATAGGAGCTCGACAACAGTAAGAAACAATTTTGAAGACAAGATTGCTGCCCGAAATCTATAACAGCAAGGAACTAGTAATATTCTGTGGGTATACATATGGCATGAGTACATTGCGTACAGCAAAAGGTTTGTACCGTATTTCTTAAACTCAACGCCACTGCTGTCCAAAAGTCCAGGCATCTCAGCTGACTTCTTGGACGCTGATCTCATAGCAGTCAACACATAATACGCAGCGACAACGCCCACCATTAGTCCCAGCGATGATCCAATCGACGAGGATTCATCAGAGGACAAAGACGGAGCGATCGCTGCTGTCGAAAGTGTTGTTGTCAAGTTCTTGCAGACGCCCTGAAACTTCCCATGGTGAACATCAGGGCAAGTGCCAGCAGCTGCCGCACCGTTGTTGTCGGGCAACGACGACACAAATACAGAGGTTTGGACGGTGCACATATGCTGGCCAACGCAGTCATCGAAGGCCGAAAAGGAATTCGTCGCACAGCAACCTGAATTTGCGAGAAATTCAACAGCGGTACTATGACATACTTGATTCATGAACGCGTGCATGAAGTATGCATTAGGTGAAAGAAAACTTCGTACCATTGTAGGAAAAGGGGTCACCGGAGCAGCTCCCGCTTGGGTTTCCATAGCAAGCGAAAAACAGAGATTCAATGACTGAATCAGTGCCGCAGTCGATAGATATTTCTTCTTGCTCAGAGCTATCATCGTCAGTGGTTTGGACGCAAAAGGACGAAAAACCGTCATCGTCTCCAGCTGTGACTGTGACGGTAGCGTCTTCTGCTTCGTAGTAATTTTCAGAGTCGCAACAAGCGCGTAGGTAACCCACCTTGAATGAAAAGCAAACACTGATTACAATTGTTTGAAAATCGCAAAAACAAATAAATAATGACATACATCGCTGGCGTCGGCGATGATGTACTCGTCGAAAGACCTGTTTAAGGTAGCATAATGAGGTTTGTTCTTGAGCCTTAGGAGATTGCAGGAAATTTACATAAAAAGCTACAGAGGACGAAAAGAACAGTCACAGTGAGTTTCACATGATAATAATTTTAGCAAAGAAAAAACTGTCGACCGGTCATAATTCCATTGCGATTTCGTA
>Ga0307931_1000261_pt1 | contig 31615 bp, 14 predicted proteins | sample OrgLakmetageno47_FD_201816 | JGI IMG/M metagenome (GOLD analysis project Ga0307931, IMG submission 201816) | Saline water microbial communities from Organic Lake, Antarctica - #47 | ecosystem: Environmental > Aquatic > Non-marine Saline and Alkaline > Saline | place: Antarctica: Organic Lake...
ACTCACATGTATCCGAGTTTGGTGGGGGGTTTTCACCCTCATCCTGAACCGAATTCCTCTCCTCCAAGTCCAAAGTCATACCCACTCCACCGATAGGATGCTTTCACCCACCGAGGAGCTGCGAGCATGGCCGTATGTCGCAAGCGCTAGAGTACGCTAATTCAACCCCAAATTTTTACTGATGAATTTTTCCCCGATTTCATTGGTCGTGCCTTACATCCCGCCACTACTGGATTGTGAAATTCTGAGATGTTGATGCCAGTTCAGACACAAGCACTGCGGTCTCCGGTTATACACGGGTTCTCTTTAATAAATACCCTGGAGCGTTTACGAATACCACTCCTTTAAGCTCAAGCTTCAAGCGCGGTTCGACTTACGACTACGACTTACGACTAAGTCTTGGAGCTTTGTGTCTTGGCTCCCTCGCTGCTCCACGCCCGTCGTGGGCAGTCGTGGGTCATGGCTTGCCTGTTGCTGTTGCCAGCTGCTTGCTATTGCTACAATTTCGAATTATTCTTAGTTATTATGACATCAGCATCAGTATCAGGAACTAAAACATTTATATTCTATATTTTCCCCTCTTTGTCGTAACCTACTTGCCGTTGGAACCACCATGCTTCTTAAGAAACCGATTACAATTACATTTCACATGCGAGATGCGCATTCCGCATTCGCTGTTCCTGCTTCAAGAATTGATTATACAACCTAGCCGTGCAGCGCGGACTATTATGTAGCAAGGCTACTTCCCACATTCCTTGCGTCGAGATTTTCCTTCTATTCAAGAATTTTATCAGTTGGCAGGCGCATCCTTGAGCAGTTTAGCAATTTGCGCTTCGAGCACTTCGACACGTTCAACCAGCGCTGCCATCGATCGCTCGACGTATTTGCCAAACACGTCAGCTTCCAAGTTCACCTGGTTGAAGGCAATTCAATGATCCTTCAGAAAGAAGCTTCACTTATTCTTAAGAGGAGCGTAATACAGATGGTGCTAAAACCTTTAGTTCACTGAAAGGCAAGGTAGATGGTTTAAAAAAAATATCGTTGAAAACTTACCTGGTCGCCAACTTCTTTGAGAGGTACCACGATTTTGGCTTGGGTAAAACTGACGAGCATGAATGTGAACCAGCCCTCTGCGTTGTTCACCTTAGGAAAAAGAAAAAAATCATCGAAAACACAGCCAATTCAGCCAGACAGGCAAAACTAATTACAGGAATATCCTAGTCACTGGAAAGATGAACTCGGCGTGAGTAATATCAACAAGAGATGGCTTGACGACGCAGCACAAGAGCTACTGCAAACACCCTAGCTAGAAAAGATGCAACAGTGATGCCACCAACCTCGCAGACGGTGAGACTGGTGCCATCGACCGCCACGAAACCTTTGGGCACCACGTACTTCATGAGCTCCGGCGGGGCCTTGACTTTCACCCACAAGCTTTCTCCTTCGAAGTCTTTGCTGATGATGGTGCCCGTGCAATCCACGTGTCCCTGCACGAAATGCCCGCTGTTTCGGCCATCAGCGGGCAAACTCCGTTCCAAGTTGACTGGTGCTCCGCCCACCAGTGTACCAAGGTTACTTCGGCGCAGAGTTTCAGGAGCCAGGCCCACTTTGAAAGTGTGGTCGTCGAACTCTACTACTGTCGTGCAGACTCCGTTGATCGCAATCGAAGCCCCCAGGTAGGTTTCGTTGACGATAATGCCCGAAGGCGATCGAATCACGAGTTCAGTGCCCTCGCCCACGCTACCATCCCAGAGGGTCAATTCAGGGTTTCGAGTGAGAGACTCCACAGTCCCCATTTCCTGTGCGAGTATTTATCAAAATGAGCTCCGTAAAGTCTATACGTATTAGTAGCTTGCGTAAGCAAAATCAAGACCTTCGCTAGGCATTTAAAACTAGCTCTGTATGCCTTAAATTTACCTCAACAATGCCACTGAACATGTTTTGCGCTACTGAACTTCGCTCAGCCCGGCTGTACGACCATCTCGGCGCTGCAAGCGGTGCGAAGCCTTCAACAATAGGTAGTAGCACTAGAATCCTCATGATGGAAGATCGACTGATTGATCCCGCCATGACAATTTTTATGTGATTTGCAGCGAATTAGAGTAAAATTCTAATGAAAAGGATAATAGAGTAGTACGGCAAGGGTGGCTAGTTAACTTGGGCCTCAATCAAAGGTAGCCTATTAGCTTGTTAGCTTCAGGATGCCTCCACGTCAAACTTCAAACGCAGAACACGAATTCAGGATTTTCAGGCAGGCTGACGACAGACGACAGTTAGTTCTCTTGTTCTCTGATGAAGAACACGTACTTGTTGGGGTACGTGTTCATTGTTCACTCCTCGACTTGCCAATCGGAATACCGCAATGGGGCTCCGACTATTGTAATCCATTCAACTTTCTTCAGGCCCCAGACAGAGTAAGAACAGCCTAGTGGAATCAAGTTAGAAATGCCACCGGTAGGCGAGTCCGAAGCGGTTCTTAGTGCTCTGAAGAATCCTTCGTTTGACTTCTTTAGGTCATCTGATCGTGAGATTGAGTCCTTGAGTAGGCTCATTTACACAGCTCTTTCAATAGAGATTGAAGACTTGAGCATGAGCCCGATTATGCCATCCTCTGTACTCGAATCATTCGAAGAAACCTCTACTCTCTCTAGCATGATGGCAAGATTATTGGCTTTCTACATGTCGACCTTAACGTTGGAGATTCGTGTTAACAAAATGGGGCCAGCATTCGATGCATTGATTCGTCGCTTTGAAGAATATCTGCACAGTCCAGCTGGGCATCGCAACCTTGTATGCGACATCGCAAAGGCCGTTCGAGTAGATCCTGCAATTACCACTTTAATACAGCCTTGCCTTTTGTTCAAGGGGTTTCTGGCCGCAGTTGCTCAGAGATTCGCGCACCATATCTGGGTGTCTTCTTCGTCAGGACTGTTAGAGGCGTTGCTCATCCAGAGCCAAGTGTCCACGCTATGGGGGCTGGATCTGCACCCAGGAGCTGTAATTGGTCCAGGTGTTATGTTTGACCACGCAACTGGGGTCGTTGTAGGCGCCACTGCGGTGATTGAGGGTGACGCTTACATCTTGCACGGAGTGACCTTGGGTACTTCAGGCAAGTCGTTGCCACCAGGAACCAAACGGCATCCGACTGTAGGGCGCGGCGTGTCGCTGGGCACACACGCGATAATCCTAGGAGACATTCAGATCGGCGAAGGAGTGACGGTGGGTGCTGGGGCGGTGGTTACGAAGGCCGTTCCTGACGGGGCAACCGTGGTGGGCGTGAACAAAATCCTGCGCGCGGCAACCGCGGGAGCTAAAAACGCGAAGAAGTCCATATCAACAGCGCAGCCGCGTGCAGTAGCGCCAGCTAACAAAGAAGGGCTTGTACGTTCGCGTTTATAACACGCCATATAGCCTAGTTGCCTTTCAGGTAATGCCAATGCCAGTAATCGGCGGATTTCCATCACCATATAGCCATTAGCCGGAGTAAGAGTAAGGGAAAAAGAATGAGCACCCCTCAACTCAATACCCAAGGGCCCTAGGAAGCTCGAAGACCAACATATAGCACACAGCCTCCAACTACCAAGAGAGAACAACAGTCCCCAAAGTCCTCTTTATCTTTAAATTCCTACAACCAAACGCCTAATTATGATAAGTATGGAAACTCCAGGCGACTCGACTCGCCATCCATCTGATGAAAGAAGAAATAAGTCATCCCACCGCATAGCCGCATGTAACCAGCTGATCTGAGGGCTGAATTCCTACGCGAGGGGGTGGTCGAATTCAACGGACTCCACTTCTTCCTTCTCGGGCGCTTTACCTTGCCGGCTGCTTGTTTGGTTGAGCATCAGGACGCTTCGCTGCCACAGTGAACCCTGTTGCTGCGACAGGCCCTCCATAGTAGATCCTATATTAGTGCAGTCCACCGACGACTTGCGCCGTCGCCTCGCAGTGGGCTCCTTGCCACTACTACCACCACTGCTGTTGCGGCTTAAAGCTAGTAGGTCAGCATCAAACATCCTACTTGACGGCGATGAAGGCGAAGGAAATGGAGCAGCCTCGGTTTCAACGGCTGTCTCTGTGCTCTCCGGAAATTGTACAAGAGGCGGTGCACTAGTCGATTCATCTGTTGTCGTGCTGGCGGCGTCTGCGCTGCCATCTGCAGCTTCCTCCGTGTCCGCAGACCACGGATTAGGGCGGGCCTCACCACTAGGAGGAGGCGCATTGGGCTTCGCCTTGTACGTTTCGTACGCTTCTTTGCTTGCCTTACTGGCAGCTGCTGCAGCTGCCACTGAGGCCGAATAAGTGGTGGCAGCCGCCGCTACTGAGGCTTTATACGAAAGCGCAGATGCCGATTTGAGGCTAGTCCAAGACGACAATGACGACGATGGATTCTTGGTTGCACCGCTGCTGGTGCTGCTAGAGCCACCATCAGTGTTTGCATTGCCCTCTCTATGACTGCCATCTTCGGAACCGTCACCGCTGCTCTCTGCAGCATCGGACTTGCTTCCTTTGGCAGTAGAAGAGCTCATCATCGCCTTCATAGACCGCCAGCTGCTCTGGCTGCGCAGCCCTTGCATAGGGTTGGCTCGGAGGCTACCAAAAGTACTGCTCTTCTCTGGAGTCTCAGAACTGAGTGCAGTTGGTTCATCTGGTGCTTCCTCGTCTTGGCCTCCTCCAGCAAAAACACCTGCATCATCCGTGTCGTCGTCGTCGTTGCCGCTAGAATCGTACTCGTCGCCGTCCAGCGACGAAGCAACTGAGCCACTGCGGTCAGCGAGTGAACGCGCATCAGTAGACGCTCGCCAGGCACTTTCACTGTCCCTCTGCGACTGCCGGCGCCCGGATCCTCGTAAAGTTCCTCCTGCTGCTGCTGCGCTTGGTTCAGTCTCTGCAAGGGCTGGTTCACTGGAGGCAATCGCTGGTTCGATCCCAGAAACGGGTGGTGCGTCATTTTCGTTATTGGTTTCAGTGCTCTCAGCTGACGTCGCTGCGGCCTGACGGCTAGTGCCAAAAGTACGGTACATTTTCGACATCGATGCCGAAGAAAGCGACGAGGACGCCATGGAGTAAAATGACGATGGAGTGCTACTGCTGTTAGATGAAGAAGAAGAAGAAGGAGAAGGAAGAGTCTGGTCTGGAAATGTGCCAACTGACACTTGAACATCTGCTGCGGATGCTTCTTCCCCCTCATTGACGGCCGTTGCAACTTCAATGGTAGTGGTCGAAGGCACCATCGCAAACTTGGAGTGATGAGAGGCGTAAGCCCGAAGTGGCCGCACCGGCTGCGTGCGTGGGAGCGGCAGTGCTCGCGCGCGAAGCTTCCCGCGGTCAAGCCGGGGCAGAGTGCGGTAAGCGAACCAGCAAGCTTCGAGCGGCGCTGCCACAGGCGCCCAAACTTCAGGTCTATGACTGCTGCCGTCGCTGCTGCTGTTGCCATCGCTGTGGCTCTTCCCTTCTCTGGATGTGTTGCCGCTGTAAGAGTTGGCTCCAGGCAGGGCACCAAACAATGATGCCACAGATGTCAACTGAAAAGGTGGTGCTGGACCTCGGCAGATGTCGGCAAACAAGGTAGCTGCTGTATTGGCAGGGGAAAGCGATAATTTGCTCCCAGGGTCACCTTTTTGGGCCAGAATTAAGTCACAGGCGACCTCAATAAAAGCTTCAAAGATCTGGGTGCTCAAAAACGCTTCTAAAAACGCCAACGCACTCGAAACCACTTCTTCGCGAGATGCGCCATCTTTTGGCGCACTCGGCGAGGAAGGAGGTGATTCAGGGCAGGTCTCTGGAGCCACCTCCGCGCTAACTTCGGCCTGAAACACGGCCAAAGCTGCACTGGCCGCTTCAATGGCCTCGAACTCTTCTTGGGAGATGTCGCCAGCAGTCAGCTTGGCCCGCGCCGCTTCCACTGCCGAATGAGCGGCAGCTTCCACTCCAGCGCCAGCGCCTGGCGCGGAGGTCGGCAATACTGACAATGATGATGCGTCATCATGGCCCTCTGAGCCTTCTGAGCCTTCCGCCGCTCCGTTCGTCGGCTCTTTCAGTGGCGTTGGCACAGACACCGGTGAGAAAATCACTTCTTTCGACCTGCGGCGATTCCCCCTGTGATTTGCAGCCAGCGACTGCTGCGCGTGCGCCCGCACGTGGGCCAGAAAACCAGCGCGGTTGAACCCATGGAAGCATTCGTCAGCTTCTGAGACGCCGTCGGGGCCAAGCTTGCCGGGTGCGGCGGACGCGGGCAACAAGAAAGAAGCATGCCCGTGCAACAGCTCGGCCCAAGCCAACAGGCAAGCGGCCTGCGCGGCTTCGGTACATGTGCGCCACACCCGCACTTGCTGCTGCTCCTGCAAGGCTTTGGATGTTGACGGCGCTACTCCTTCTTTCGTTGGTGGATCATTGGGACACTCTTTAAAGGCATTGTCAAGCATTGTGCAGGTATCAAGGCCTGACTTGAGCGAGAGCGGGTGCAGCCACTGCGGAGTTGCGTTGTTGCTCTTATTGGTGGTGCTGCTGCTGCTCAGGTAGCTACTCATGCTGGTGTTGCTGCCACTTTTGCTACTCGAAGACGACGACGACGAAGAACCGTAAGTAAACGCCGAGGATGCAGTCATCTTCCACCCTTTCTTCGTAGCAGCAGGAGCCGGCGACAAAGTTGACGCTGATGCCTCGCTCGATGCAGCTGCAGCAGCTGCCGCAGCATTGGCCGCGATAGCATTGGCAGCACGCTCCTCAAGCGCTTGCAAGGCTGCTACTGGTGATGGTGCTGCTTGTAGCAGCGAAGTTGTTGTCGAGGCGAATTCCGGGGAAAGGTCCACACGCAATTCGCGCATACAAAGGTCTAAGCGTGCCACGAGTTGAGTCCGAAACGTGGGCGGAAGCACTGGCAGCAACGGCTCGTCTGGCGGCGGTTGGAACGCGGAGGTCCACAGCGGTAACTCAGCTGCTGCTTCACCACTGCTGCTGTTGCTCAGGTGGCCCTCGCTGAGGTTCATGAATTTCGTGGATTCTTTTCCGGTCGCCCCCGGCGGCTTGAGGCGCAGCGTCACGGCCCCCGACGCCGCTAAGGCGCTTGCTACCATGGGGTCTTTCAAATGGGCAGCGTCTAAGCCAATCAAGTACGGGATCGGCGCTTCCAAGTAACCCAAGAGTTCCGTGGGGAGCAGCGGGATGTAGCAGTGCTGCCACGCCAACGGAGCTAATAACCCTCGCAGAGCTTCGCACACGGGCGTGAGCTGAGCAACGTCTTCTGCTACGACACAAAGTCGCTGCTCGAGTAATAAGGCGCCCAAGCATGCCACTACGTCTACGGGGGCGACCGATTGCGCTAGCTCTGCCAAGCAATCAGGTTCAAGGAAAGGCAAGCATTCAAAGGCGCCGCTTGAGCCGTAGCCCCACATTACATCACTAGGCGCTCCTGGCTCGTGTGATTGGGTAGTCTTTCCTGCATTGGCGGCAGTGGCGTTGTTTGAAGGCATTGTTGTAGCGTCATCAAAAGCAGCATTAGCAGCACTGGCAGTGCCAGAGGCATCAAGGACGAGGTCAGCACCTCGCGGCGGCAACAGCGTGCAATCGACCAAGTGCGCAATGGCATGTTCCAGAGGCATCTCAAGCATGCGGCTCGTAGACTTCTCCGGAGCTTTACTATACTTCACAGAGGCGTTGTTAGAGATTTCAGACACGATGAGCTCTGGGGTAGATACTATGGCAGTTTTTGCTTCTTCTCCAGGTTCTGTTATTTTAGATGACGATTGTGCTGCTTGAGCATGAGGTCGACGCTTCAGGAAGGTCATTGAAAGGCTCCCATCCGTGGTATCACTTTGAATGCAGCGGATCGCTTGTGCCACAGGCCCCGCATAAGCCTTGCGCCCATTTGGCGCCACGGGCACTACTTCTCCTCCTCCTCCTTCTCCTGCTGCTGCTTGCGGTGAAATCGGCACATCGTGGTGTACGCTGCCTGCTGTCTCTCCAAGCATTGCACGGTGGTGGTCGCGGCCGAGGACTACGTCATTCACTTGCAGCAGCACGTCCCCTACTTCGACTCCTAGCCCCATGGCGGCACTATCGGGAGCTACGCCTGCCACCACGGCTACTGTGGTATGCCATGGATCAATCAAGCGCCGCGCTGCTGTTTCTGCTTCTTGCATCGACAACCGCCGGCGACTTGACTCCATCTCGTCCATATTGTCTGCCTCATCACTAGCATCTGCACTGCTTACGGCCCTCGAATTGCGGGGTTGGTCGTAGCGGTGGCCAGAAGTCAGCCGTCCTGAGGCGGTAGCAAATGCCTGAGCTGACGTGGCGTCCCATGTGGGGCTAGCCCAAAACGCCGCCATAGCTCGCGCGCTGCTGGCACCGCCGCCGTCACTCAACGGCAGCTCCCCTTCTGGCTCTTCTAACTTCTCCTGCTCTTCGTCTCCTATTACTGCTACTGCCTCCTTGGGTGTGAACGGAAGCACGAAAGCACTACACTCCGACAACACCGTTTCTCCCAGGTCGAGGCCTAAAGGACCTCCACCAAAGACAACTCGCAGCAACTGGTGGCTGTACAGCTCCTCCGAAATATCCTGGTGCTTAGAATTTGTATTGGCCAGGGACTTTTCGGGCTCATCAGGTGGCTGCTCATCTTGAACGGCTTTGCTGTCAGCATCAAGGTTAAGTGGGCTCGTTGGTTCGTCATGGGCAAAGCTCTCAAATGCTGCTTTCTGCACTGGAGAAGCCGGATCAACTTCGGGCTTGTTTTCGGTAGTACTCTCCTCTGATATTGATTGTGCAGCCCCTGAACCTCCCGCTGCGGTCGCTGCTGGTGGCTTGATCTTTTCGAGAATGCTGCTCGAGGGCACACGGCAGGAAAAGACGCTGCCCGGTAAGGTGCCTGCTGGAATGTTCACGCTTACACTCCGGTTGCCGGGCAGCGAAAAGACTACCGAATCACCACTCATTGAGTCGATTGGCACCGTGAGCCGAAGCTCAATGCGCACCCCGCGGTTAGATGCTCCTGTTGCAGAGGGTGCAGCCGAGGAATTGTTGGCAGTTGTATCTAGAGCTCCCGACGGTGTTGTTGCTTTGCTGGTACCGTAGTAGCTTCGGGCAAGCAGCGAAGTGAGATTGAATTTGGGCTGGTGGAGAAGGCAAGGGAAAACAGCACAATAATAGAGTAAGACGCGACAGAAAGCACAAGAGCGTTCGATAGCTAGCAAAGTGTGTATTCGATCTGGCAAATACACTAAAAATCAAGGATATGGGGGGGTGGAAGCTAAAGAAGCCTTCAGGCAGCGCATAGGAGCTAAAAAGAGAAATTGCACACACACCGCGACAGTACTGAGAGGTTCCACGCCATTAGTTAAAACATGTAGTCGCACGAGAACGTCCCGAAAGGCTGAAAAAGCCGGCACGCGGCTGAGCACGCAAGACGCCCGTGGCAAGACCGAACCGTCTGCAGTTGCAAAGAAACGCTCCAAGCAACCGCCGTAATAGTTCGCACCCGCACCATCAGTTAACACAAAAGTAAAGAAGCGATCCATAGGCCGCTTGTTTCGAGATGTTCTAAAGCTCATGCTCCCACTCGTGCCTTGCGACGTGCGCAGGGCGCCCTCCGGCATTGCAAAGAACGGAAGAGTTGGGGGGAGCTCGTATCCGCACCTCTCCGTAGCTTCATCTAAAGGGTAGCGATCGATAACTTGAGGTACTAGAGTTTCAGTGTCATCTTCTTGGTCTGGTGACGGCGGCAACGGAACGAGGCCCACGATCACGAAGTAGTCGAAGAGTTGTTGCACCATGATGTCACTTGTGAACGAGTTCTACCTCTTGTACAACTTCGATAGACGCGTTAATGGTGCTACAGAAATTTAAGATTAGAGCGACATGCTTCGTAAGCATGTCTTTAAAGGCAGTATCCTCATCATATTTGTTGGTAGCATAGCTACCTACGCACCGGAGACCTTACAATCTGCAATCTATCGCACAACAACAGCTTTCGTGACACTGATCTTGACTTTTTGGGACTTAAAAAATGAAGTCAATCAAATGATCCAACGCTTCGCAGGAACAATGAGAAAATGAGAGACACAGCTATATTCCTGAGACATGTCCTGCAATAACTTAGGGATTTTGTTTTTACACGTCTTTAAAATTAATAGGAGAGCCATTTCCTTAAAAATTGAGCCAATATTGTTCTCGTAGCATGTGCCGTGTGAACCTCCATCATACCTTCCACCTCCTTATCACTTCCGCGAGTCTTTTCCGTCGCTTGGGCATTCTTGACATCGACAGTTACTTTCATAATCGGATTCTTCGTTGAGCTGGCCACGTCGCACGTATGCCCATGAGCCGGGCGCCACGGCAATTACTGAGTGGTTGGGTATCGTATACTCGACCGATTGGTTGTCCACAGATGACTTGGGGCAGGACGTTGGAGAACGCGCTCAAAAGTAAGGGCATTTCGAAGGATTTCGATGGGTGGATCGCCATTGCCAAGGACAGGCCGAAGTGGAGACAGCTAAAAAAAAAAAAAAGACACTCAGCCCAGTCAGACTAGTTCTGAAGGTCACATTTTTCTGTTGCTATATGCCACAGTGGTGTTTCTTTGTAATTTTTGGGGAATATTAACTAGACTAGACTAGATTAAGTGTTTGATGGCTACTCCTCTCCGCCGAAGTCGTAGTCGTGATCCTCGCCATAACCAGTCCCCTTATAACCTGTGCTGAGATCGGCTGAAGGAACTGCAGGTGCAGCCACCGCACGACCTTCTTTGCGGGCCTCCATCCGGTCTGCTGCTTTTGCTAAGCCCTTAATACCAGCCCCAATGTTCGCCAGGTCGCCCGCCTGCTGTGCGGACTCAACACTGCTTGCATCGTCGCCAGGTACCCAGCCGGTAGCCCGTAAATTTGCAAAGTAGCCTTCGCCTCCACCTGCAGATACGGCCGCAGGAAAGGCTGGCGCTGCGGAGTCATCCCAACGGCTCCGCTTTGGCGCCGCCTGCTTTTCGTTTACGGCATCATCAGCATTGTACACGCCAGCACCTGCAAAAATGTCGTCCTCTTCAAGGGCTGCACTGCTCGTGACGGGCTTCGGAGAGGCGCTCGAAGCCGCCCCAGTGGCAGCGCCGTTGCTCGAACTACCGCGCTTGCTCTCACCACCTGCATGTTTGAGCTTCTTGCCTGACCGGTGCGCCTGGAGCGCGGCGACGCATTTCGCCTGTAGAGCGGCCAGGTCCGGGCTCGCGCCGTCCTCGCCCATTGCGGGCATCACCAGCTCGTCGTCGTCGTCGTTGGCCCACTCCTCGCCGCCTCCCAGGTTCACCTTGGCCCGCGACACGGTGGTGGGCAGCTCCGCCGCCACGTCGGCCTTGTCCGCGCTCAAGTTGAACTCAAAGCCCATGCGGTCGATGTTGTCATGCTGTGCAGTGCGCTGGCAGCCCCGCAGACCCCCAGCTGCTTGCCGTCGCCGCCCCTCGTCCGCCACTGATTCTCGGCCATCGCGAGCCAAGTAATACGCTAGTGCTTTGCCCATGTGCGTGTGCGTGGCCACAGTTGCCACGCCACTGCTGCTGCCTCCTCGACTACCGTCCAAAGGCCTTGCGATGTGAGTGCCAGCGGGACCTACCGAAGCTGCTGAGGAGCCTGCGCGCTTCAAGCCACCTGAACTAAACTTGGTGGTCTTGAGCATGGCCTGCCGGCCACCTCCAGTGCCAGCGCTAGTGGATGCGCTAGAGCCACCCGCTGAGCTCTTTTGTTCTAATTCGCCGCGCACTTTATTCAGGAGGGCAAAGTCGAGGCCCTTCACCAAGTGCGTGTGCTCCAAGTCACCACCTAAATATTTGCTCATCTCGATGTCCACGGAGACCGCCGCCGCTACCTCACTTTCAGGTTCCTCATTTTTGTCCTTGCGTCGCTCGTCTGCGCGATCGCGGTACTGGCCTTCGTCGCCTTGCTCCTTCTCTCTAGCCTTGCGCTCCATCAACTGCTGGAACTTTTTGCTGCCTAGACTCTTCTTCTTGGCACCTCCCGGATTAGCCGCTGCAGGTTTCGGTCCACTTTCACCCGGTTTCTTCTCGGGTGCATTGCGAGCGTCTTCGAGAAGCTTGCGAAATTCCTCATTTCGTTTCATTTTTAATAGTGAGGTATGACTACTTGTGGCTGGCAGAGCTTTACTGGCTCCCAATCCTAGCCAGCCAAGCCCTGATAGTATGATGCTGAGTTATTTGAGAATAAAACAGAGGAGACAGACGTACTAGTAGAGCGTAACACCCTATCTACTAAGAATGTGCTCGTCCCAAAGTATCGTACGTTAATGCTTCTAGTTCAGTGGCGAGTGCGTGAAGTGTACAACACGGAGCCCTATACGGTGTGCGGTGCGGCGGTGCGGCGGTGGCGCGGTGGCGCGGTATTGAAGTGCAGCCTAGCCGGGGTGTCCCCTCTGGTGCAGCAGTGGAGCAGTAGTGTGTACGGCAGTGTGGACAGTGATGTTGCGCCGACCCGTATATTTGACACATCTCTCTGAAACACCCTGTAGCTAAGCAAAGCATGATTGATATGTACTATGTACTGTAGCGTGAAACTTTTGAAAGCTTCTAAGTATAGATTTGCAGTAGCTTCTTCCGAAGAGCGGTGCAGGAGACTTAAGACTAGAATGCTATAAGGAGACGACCTTACTGAAATAAGAAAGATAACTTCGCCCAGATCCGTGCCGCGTAGACGAGAATGATGCGTCGTCTCCTCATGTGTAGACATGTATCAAATGGATCCGGCTATTCTAAGCACTCAAGAACTGCGTCCCTAACAGCTTTCTTTAGCCACGCAACAAGCACCACGAGCGAAATTGCAGATTTTACACGCGTTTTAACTGCTTCGGGGGGTGTCTCCATCAAAACTCTCAACGCCTCGTCTCTTGTGCGGCAAGCTACAGAACTTCACAACTGTTCGCCAGTGGCTGCGGCCGCACTTGGGCGCGTTATCATGGGAACAATCCTTTTAGGCGCCGGCAGGGATTACAATGAAGTAACTCAGGTGCGATTGTTTGGCGGTGGGCCTGCAGGAGTAGTCTGTGCCGAGGTGACAACGGACGAAAATGGTCTGATGGGCGTGCGTGGCTTCGTGGAGAACCCTAGCGTCGATGTGCCAACCAAAGATGACGGCAGCCACAATGTCGGAGCCGCTATTGGGACGGAGGGCGTGCTTCGGGTTCAAAGGTCTCACCCAAGTTGGAAACAACCGTACTCCGGCGTAACCGCGCTGGTGACGGGCGAAGTGGGCGATGATTTGGCGCACTACATGATGGTGAGCGAACAGACGCCCTCTGCCATTGGGGTTGGCGTGACCCTGCTCAACGAGAGCGTGGTTGGTGCTGCAGCGTTCCTTTGCGCTGCCTTGCCAGGGTGCACTGATGTCGAGCTCGATGCGCTCGAAGCTTCGGTGCTGAAGCTCCCGAAACCGTCGGCTTTGGCGTCGCTCAATGCCAGCGACGTTGCCGAAAGCCTCGCTGATGACTGCAGCTTGGCTACACCAGGAGCCGGCGCCAAGACCTCGACACGACAACGGTGGGATGAATCTGTAGTGCTGAGGTGCAATTGCACGGGGGCATCTATGGCGGAGAGCTTGGCCCTAGCACTAGGATCAACAGAGGCCGAGGCGGCACGACGAGATGGCAAAGAAACTGAAGTCAAATGCGATTGGTGCGGTAGACGGCATTTGGTTTTGCCTTCCGTTCCTAGCGCTTCTGAAATCGTGACGCCATAGAATTTGCCGTCAGGCAATTGGCATTTTTAAGGCGGAATTGGCTTCTCCTAAACAAAGAGCGGGAGTTGGTGTCTAAATAGAGCCCCATGTAGAGGCCAGTTCGGTATTCAGACTGCTAACTGTTCAGCTTTTTACTGTGGCTGTGGCTGGGTGGCTGGGTTAGAAATTCCGCGTAAATTACGCGGAAATCACGCGGAAATTTAATTTTCAACGATACCGAAGTCATTCACGTCCGCATCTTAAATGCCCTCGACGTAAATTTGGCGCGTAAATGCCTCCTCTGCAGGCGGATACTCTTCTTTTGACCAGCACTCTCAGCTCTCAGAGCGCGGAGGAGCGTGCCACTTTGGACCGCTATCATCACTTCGACAGCTACCCGGGCATTTGCGCCTGATAAGCTTCTCAGTTGCAGTTTGCGCTTCTTTTCTGTTAGCCTTCTGGTTCCAGCCCCTCGGGGCCTGTCTGAATAAGAGGCCGAGATCCAGAGACAACAATCAACAATTATCAATTATATAACATTGACACCACATTTAGTTGCAAATTACTTCAAAGGATACTTATAACTTTCTTGGTGGATAGCTAAAGTACAATGCAGCCTCTTCGAATGCTTGTGGCTCATAGGCGCGAAGGCCAAAGGAAAGGAAATTCACAAAGCGACTTTAAATAGTTATATAAATCAATAATCCTGAGCCAAGCCTCAGTCCAGCTCGGGGGGACAAGAGACGCCTTAATATTGAACTCTCAAGATAATCCAATTTATTTTGTGCTCGCTCTGGCTGTCCGTGCTGCATAAGTACAGTTCCACTTCTTCCAGCAGCACTGCCTTCTGTGCTTCTGTGTCATGTGGCCATGTGGGATGTGGCAATGTGGGTTTGTTTTTTTCCGTATTCGGGTTCGTATTTATCCTAACATTGATATATTATGATATATTAGAGCAAGAGGTCCAAGGTCCAAGGGTCCAACCAAGTGTCCACCAAGTGTTTCTGATTTCTGTAGTATTCCACAATTCCACTACAGAAGCTAGCTACTAGCTAGCTACGATATACGGTAGCTACTGTAGAGTAGAGCGGTAAATCGTCAAGTGGCCTCTAGCGCCCCAGCCGTGGCTAGCGTTAACAGCAGTGAGCGTTCGTGGCACGATTGAAAAACTTGGCAATATGCTGTGTGGTACAACATTTGATAGCGGGTAGCTTCGGGAATTGCCACGGCTAGCTAGTTAGGGTTTCAATGATTGATAGGATGCCTGAATTGCCTCAGCTTTTCAAGCTATTTTATATCTATGAACTACTGAGCTTGGCAGTTGGGCATGAGGCAAGCATATCGGCTCGCGATTGGATTTATCGTGCCATGAATCCAGTGAGCAAGGGCGCAATACAATCGAGCTTTGTCTTGCCTCGACACCATACTAATAGCTCAATAAAGACGCGTGAGAAGCCCTTAGGACATGGCAACGACTTGGAAAAAGCTATGCCTTCATTAGAAGAAATTGCTGGAACGGATTCGTGGAACGCGTCTACTTTGTCTAATCTATTACCCTGGGAAATTGACGAGCTGCGCTTAGAAGCGAGGCTTCAAGAGCTCGACGCTTTACCGCCTGGCGATAAAGACGAGCTGCCGTGGCCACATGGTAGTGTAGACTTTGATCGAGCTATTGGCATTGATCAAAGTTTCTACGCTCAAGACCCAGACGAACGATGTCGGCGTCTCGCGCGACCAAAATTGATGCGAGAAGTCCCGAATTTAAAGCGGCCAATTGCTCTTCTCCTCACGGGCCAACTTCGGTCAGCAGCAACCACAGCGCAGTGGTTTGAAGAAAACTTGATTCGAGCGACTTCAAATGAGGTTCATGTCTTTGTACATGCGTGGTCCCTCAAAGGGAGCAGAAAGTCATTTGACGAAAGGAACTTGAACGATGAGTCAGACGGGTCTCTTGCGGAAGCACGTGTGAGCCGAATGCCTGGACTCAAAGCTTTTGCGCTAGAAGCCCAAGAAGACTTTGTAGAAATATACAAGGTGTGGTACGACGCTCGATACGGGGAAGGGTGGAGTGGTTCTCAAAGTGCATATCGATTTTTGTCTCAGTGGTATAAACTGAGCGTAGGTCATGGCATGCTTCGACGTTGGTGCAAAGGTGATCCTAGGGAGCCGAACACAGTAGTGTGGGCAGAGCCGAAGCCGCAGGATCTCTATGGTGCGCAAAAGTGGTTTAAGCCTCCACTAGCCATCGTTCGCCTGCGACCTGATCATTTACTGCATGTACGATGGAACTTAACTCGTGCAGCTGCCGAGTTTATGGCGCGTCGTCCGACACGTGCAAGTGGTGGCACTTTCCTGGCAGTGTGGGGGCCTCAAAGCAGGCTGATTTGTTCAGACAGGCTTTGTCCTGACACATTTAATGAGAAGCGATCTGCTTTGGCGTGCTTTGGTCAGCACACCATAGACGATCAGTTCGCGTTTGGCATACCAGAAGCATTTGATGCCTATGCTGCGCCATACCACCCTTACTCTCGCGCTGGTACGTTATTTTCTTACATCGTGTGCATCAATTGGCCGCTTGTTTCATCTAACTTTACAATTATTTGTAGTTGCGGAGCCTTATGTCACCAAGACGCTCGCGTTGGGGGGTTTGGTTGAAGTTGGTGCGCATCAAAGCCGTGGAGGCGTGTTTGGGACTCTGGGCGTTCCGGGTACCTGCGCGCATCGACTCGGTCACTATCCTTTACGAGCAGTTTATCTTGCAATTATAGACAGTGGTCGCAATTTCACAAATGATAAGCATCTTAAGCGAGGTATGAAGCCTGGTCGGGGTAAAGCCTTCTTGGAGTATACTGAGGAAGATGTGGCCTACGGGCCAGTTCGAGACCATAATTCAACCGAAGGCCAGAGTGAGCTCGCCATGTTTGAAGCACGCTATGCTGAAATTGCGGCTAGAACTCCAGGATCAAGCAGCAGGATACACTTCGTTAGGGGGCTTGTGCCCGGACCTTTTGTGAACGGCACAAACAAGAGGAGTGGATCTCCTTACCTCACATCCTTACAGTATCTTCGTGACACTCCGCCAGATTTCCCTGTACGAGATGCTGACGGGAATCGTGTTCGCGAAAGTCACAACTTTCGCCTTGGGCTCTCATTCTCCGAGCTTTGTGCACCAATTTATTACTTCGTTCGCACGGGGATACTACTCCTGCGCACGCACGAAGCATGGAGTCGAGCAGCTGAAATGAGCCGAAGCTATGAGCAAGGAGCTTGTGCGCCGATGCAGAAGCGTGACAAGCCTAGCAAGACTAACTCTGTTAGTAGCACATGCAGTGACGTCCGGGGAATTCCTCATGAGAGTGCGCAGGATAGTAGAATAGCCAGCCTACTTTATCCTCAGAGTGGGCCTTGTGATTGTGGGCCAGCGTTTGTCTTAGAGAATCGTTCTGCCTTACTTGAAGGCACGAATAGGAGCAGCAGCGGAGAGGTACTTGAATTGGCTGCACATCGCCGCTCTTAGTGTGTTTTCTGTGGAAATTTTCTATTGATTATCTATTTGACTGACACTGCAGATAGATTTCACATCTCATTGCGTTGTTCCTTGTGAATCTCGTTCATCACATGATCCACATAGCACATAGGAAAGTAACCAAGAAAACCGCAGGTTTTCCGGGTTTTTACCCACTTCGACTCAGGAGAAGATCCGGTGATTACCAATATCGCTGAAGGAAAATCTAAGGAAAACCCAGCATCCTCGTGGGTTTTCTTGGTTACAGCATAGGAATCCCACTGCCTATATCGCTACTGTGGACTACAGAAGACATATCTATGGTGAGATTCCCACGCCTATGCCCTACGAGTACTAGGTATGTGGCGGTTAGCGGTTACTCGTTAATCGCAGCTCGCAAATGCAACGGTACACGCGACACGCGTAAATGGTAGGGAATGCGCAGTGCGCAGTACCAAACAACAAACGGCGTTTGGCGCGTGGGTTTCGTAGTGCTATATTGAATTACTGCCTATGTGTATAACATGGGCCCGCTAGACGCCAAGACTATAGCTGCCTTATTGCATATCCCCATTTGTCTTAGATACCCAGATACACAGGAATGCACAAAAAACTTAAACGGCAACTACTTCCCTGTGCCGTATGTTTAAAACCCAAATCAAAGCCAATACAGTTATTCGTCAGCGGCGAGTTCCATAACACGGCCCAAAACTTCGCCCAGGTGCTCAAATCGCTCTGACAAATCTGACACAACGCCGCGCACTGAAGTCACCGCCCGCTCCGCCTCTGAGAGCTTGGTTTCAATCATGACGGTGTCCGACTCCGTGACCGGCTGTCGTTGGCCTTTCTCGAGGGCTTGCAACCGCCGCAACGCTTTGTGCCGCTTCGCCGCCAGTTCTGAGGTGCGCTGCTTTTCGTAGAGCTGCGCGTTGATGCCAGCCTGCAGGTTGCCGGCTTCAACCTCCAGGTCTCCGTAAGCGGCCGTTTGGGCTTCAAGCTCCGCCGTCATTTGCAGCAAGTTCCCCTGCCGCTCTTCGATGGCGGCGCTGTACTCCGCGCTTGCCGACGCAGTTTGCTTCACGGAAGCCTTCAGCGCCGCAAGCTGTTTACCCAAGCTCGCTCGCGTCATTTCCGCGCCGGCGGCTCCGGCCCCACCAAAGCCCGACGACGAGGATGACGTCATGCTGGTCGCCAGGGGGCCTTTTTTCTTGGTCGCTGCTGCAGAGCCCTTGTTGGCCTGCTCCGCGCCCTTGAACCGCAAGCTCAGCGACTCGCGCTTGTGGACCGCGCGCTCGATTTCTTTCACCAGCCGCTCTCGTTCCCCCTTGAGCGTGGACTGCCGCAGCTCCATGCGGTGAATTTCTTTCTCCATCGCGTGCACTTCGCCCTGCCCTACCGAAGGGTCCAACGCGGCTTGCGTTTCCTTCTCCAGCTGAATCTTCTTTTCCCACAACAAAAGCTGCCTCTCGGCTTCCATGATTTCGTCCAGCAGCTCGTCTTTTTTGTCCACGACGCCGGCGAGCTTATTTTCGGCCGCCAAGGACTTCTCTTCAAGCTCCTTGAGCTCCGACACGAACTCCAACTCCAGCTGCTTGTTCGCCTCAATGAGCTCCTCGGCCATTTTGCCATTTTTGCCCAAGAGCTCATTAAGACGAGCCATGTCGGTCTGCAGCGAGGTGTCCGTGGCCGTGAGCCGTTTGATTTCAGCCTCAGCCGTGGCCACTTTCTTCGCTGCGCGCAACTTCTTCTCGCCGAGCACCGTGACTTTGGCTCTCGCTTCGTTGTTGCGCTCCAAAATGTCTTCGGTCTCCGCCGTCGTGTCTACGAGTGCAGTTTGGTCTCGGAGCCATTCGCGCTGCAGCTGCACCGCTTCGTCGGCGAGGTCGGCAATTTCTTTCTTCAGCGCTTTGATGGTCGCCTCGAGGGGCCCCAGGAGAGGGCCTTCTCCACCTCCCGCCTTTTGGTGCGCCTCTAACAGCTTCTCGTACTTCCGGTTCAAGCCCTCGACTTTGCCCATTTTCTTTTCGATTTCGTCGTGGCGTTGCCGGATTTCCAGCTGGTACTTTTCGATCAACTTGTCCTTGTCCGCCAGCTCCGCGACCGCGGCGGCCACCAGCTTCCGGAGCTGCACGTTGTGGGCGTCGGTGTTGAGCGAGTCGACCTTCACGCGCGACAGCTCGTTGTCCACGTTCGCCAGCTCCATTTCACGCTCGTGCACTTTTTCTTTGATGGCCTTCATCGCTTTGGCGTAGTTTTTCACGGCCTTGGACACCGTGGTCTTTTCGTTGGCCACGTCCATGATGGCGGCCTCCACGGCTTGCCGCTCCCGGGCCACCACCGTGATGTTGTCCTGCACCGTGTCCAGCTTCTTCTTGAGCTCGTCCCGGATCGAGTTGGCGTTCTTTTCTTCGTCTTCGGTTTGGGCCATGGACCGCTGCAGCATGGTGTACCGCTCCGCGAGCACGTCCCGCTCCGCCATGATGCGCGCGATTTGCTCTTCCATCGACGTCATTTCTTTGGTCAGCTTGTCGCGCAGCGCGATGGCCGCTTCGTTGACTTGCGACGCTGCCACAATGGCCCGCTTCGTGCCCAAAATCTCGGCTTTCATGTCGCTGATTTCTACTTTGGCCGCTTCTACTTGGGCAGTGGCTGCTGCCACGGCTTCGTCCCGTTTGGTCAAATTGGCTAAGCTCGCTTTCCACTGCACCATCAGCTGCTTCTTTTCAAACATAATCAAGTCCATCTCACCCTCGGTTTCCTTCAAGATTTCTTTGGCCTCGTCCGTTTGGCCCTTTTGCTCTTCTAGCTGCGCGCGGTAGAGCTCTGCGTTTTCCCGCAATCCTTTTACTTTCGCGTTTAAATCGTCAATGTAAAGGTCTTGCCCCTGTTTCGCTTTCTCCAACTCCACTACCGAGGACTCTGCCTTGTATGTCGCCCGCCGGGTGATGGCAATTTCCGACTTCATCTCCTCGTTGTACTTCTCGACCTGAGACGTTGTGGCCGTTAAAGCATCAAGCTCGGCCTGCGCTTTCAACAGGGCTTTTTGCCGTGCGGCATGCGCCACTTTGAGGGCTGCATGGCGTTGCTTGCATTCCTCTAGCACGCCTTCCTCAGCCACGCGCGCCTCGGCGATACCGTGGAACTGATTGTGCAAATTTTCCAGAGCCATTTGCATCCGCGCGAGCTGCTGCTGACTGCCGTAGAGTTCCACGCCTACTTCTTCCTTTCGCTTCGCGACTTTGCTGAGCTCATTTTCCACTTCGCGTTTCTCTTGCAGAGCCCGGTCGAGCTGTCGCCCGAGCTGATCAAAGAGGGTCTTTTGTATACCCTGCATGAGATCATGGCCGCCGAAATCTCTTATTACAGCTGCCACATCAACTTCATCCTCGTCTTCATCTTCATCGTCGAAGGTCTCCGGGTTTACTTGCCCCTGGTCGTCTTGGTTCATTCCGTCGTCTCCCTCCATCGTTGCGGAGAGAGAAACCGCGCTACCTTCAGCTACGGGCTATATCAATTAGCACGAGTGTATCGGTTTTTGTTAGCGACGTCTTTTCCTGAAGCCTCGTTTACCTTAGCGCAGTGTGCTAACAGTCGTCTAACAGTAAGTTCTCCCTCGTCTTCAGCGGGCTAACGACAGCCGTCAATCCTGACTTCTTGTATTTTTCTCCTAATATATCAGGGACGAAGTTGCAATTTTTCGAAAATGGTCCTGTCAACACGCGAGCAACGTGAGCGTTGCTTCCGCAACTCCTAGCGAGTCCATTGACGATACGAAAACCATCTCCGACAGAATATCATCTGTATTAGTATGCCAGGCGTAGACGAAGCTGATGCGAGCGGTTCGTCGCAGGAGTCGAGTGAAGACCAGTACTGCTACACGCAGGGCGGGAGTCGGAGGTACCCTGGATCGGAGCTTTTGGGCCAGATCGCTGCAGCTGATTTGACGGCTTCTGAAAAAGCTGCTCTATCAGCCATGACTGAGGCACTACTCTGTTCAATTTGCGGCAACCTTTACGAGGATCCGTGGGCAATTGTCGGTTGCTCGCACACTTTTTGCTTTGAATGTTTGGACGACGCTCTGAACACCAAAGGCAAAAAGTCCAGAGGCCACAACTGCCCCACGTGTCAGATGCCCTTCTATCGTATCGATATTAAAGTTCAACGCGACATTGTGCGTACCGAATCTCTTAAGGGCTTCGAGGGTGTTTTCGTTTGAATCTATTTTTTTCCCTCAAATTATTGTAAGCTAGGAAGAATATGAGGAGATAATTCGAATACCTTTCGCAGTTTCCTTTGAGCTTACTGTCAGCAATCTTTCTCCCTTGTGATTTTGCTCCAGGCTAATTCGATGCCGGCCTTCGGTCGTGTGATGGCTACTGTTCGCGACTACGCAGCGCACGCAGCAGCGATGGAGCCGGCGCGGGTGCCTACCCCCAAGGCTTCACAGGAGCCAGCAGCCAAAGGTGAAAGCCCTGCAGGTTCAAAGCCCCGGTTGTCGTGGGCTGACAATGAAAAAGCTCGATTTCCTTCGCGTGGCTCGTCACCTAGACGCTCTGCATCGGAGCAGACGTCATCGCAGCAGTCGCCACCTTTGTTGTCGTTGCCGCCGCAGCAGCAGCCGCAAGAAAGCAAGCCGAAGACAGAGGATACACCCTCTGAGCTTCTGGCGCAAGAATTAGGCTCAACACCTCAACAAGGGCAGCAGCAGGAAGATCAGCCGCTTGTGCAAACGGAAGTTGGTGTCGAGCCAGTGGGAGCAGAATGCGAAGATTTGATAAGGAGCCAAGATGGTAATACTGAAGGAGATGCCACCGTTTCCGCTGCCGCGGATAAGGCTGAGAAAGGAATGGAAAAGTGTGACTTAGTGAAAGATTTTGAAACAAAGGAGGCGAACCGAGCGAGGATGGAGATGCCTAATGATGAGGTTGAAGACAAACCCCTTACCAGTCGTGCTGACGTCCCCTGTGGCGACTCCCAAGCTGTCCTCTGTGGTGAAACTCAAAACGTATTGTGTGGCGAGACTCCATTGCCCATTGATGAAGCTTTGTCACAACCTGCTACTTTTCCACGGCCAGCTGCACCAGTGCAAAAGAAACAGAAGCATCTTGCGAGAGATTCCGCTGCAGCAGCGCATGACTCAACCAGCAATGCTCTTCAGTCAAAACCTATAACTGAATCATGTTTGCTCGAGTCGCAAGCTCGCGATGTTGATTTTGAGTTTCGTGCAATTAAGGCGATTTCGGGTGCTGCACAAGCTGTTGATGATTCCAAGCACATTCTTTGTAATGACTCGCAAGTTGTGCTCTGTGGTGAAACTCAAAACGTGTTATGCGGAGAGACTCCGATGCTCGTCGATGAAGCTTTGTCACAACCTGCTACTTTTCCACGGCCAGCTGCACCGGTTCAAAAAGAACAGAAGCGTCTGGGAGGAGATACTGCGGCAGCAGCGCATGACTTGAAAAGGAATGCTCTTGAGTCTCAGCAATTCCCCGAATCAGAATTACTCGAGTCGCAAGTTCAGGATATTGGTGGCACGTTGCCGGCAAAGAAAGCGATTAATGGAAGCTTTGCAACCTTCGATGCCGATGTGTTGTTCGACACGCAAGACCGATTCTTGGCCGTGAACGAAACGCAGGCAGTGACTCAGGATACTGGTGCTTTGGAAACCATCAGTGACAGCAGTGTTGCCTCTGCCCTTCATCGAGGCAACTCAATAGTTGCATCAAATGATGGAGGCAATATGATTATCAATTCAAAGAAGGTTGCGGGGCAGATTGTAGCAATAAATAGAGGAGCTGAAGCGGAAGAAGAAGCGATGAGTGCAGAGGAAGAAGAAGAGGAAGAAGAAGAGACGTGTGACCCAGTGCATCGAGCTATGGCGCAATTTATGGCTACAGGCGTTTTAGACGACGGTACCTGTGAGCCTCATTCCGTAGCAGAGAGCGGTTGCCATGACATGAACGATGGCAACGTTGGTGGTGCTGACTTCAAAAAGAACTCTGACGATAAAGTTGGCAACATGGCCAAAGCTGAGAATGATAATTTGGCTGAGTATTTACCCAAGCAACGAGCGAAAGATACGATTGCTGAAAAGGAAGTAGCCGACGGTGCAGAAATAGCAACAACAGCAGCCGAAAGTGTAGCTCCTAATGCTGATTGCTTGGAAGGCGATCATCCATCATCTCCACATGATAGAGCCAAGAGTGCAGTGTCGACCAGTAGTTTGCAGCAAGCAGCTCTGGATAGCGTACCGCAACACCATACACATGAGCAGCGAGAAGGCACTTTCGGTTCCTACAGTGCAGCGACCTGCGACGATTCGATGACCATTCCAAACACACAACAAGTAGAAGCCATGGCGCGAGCCATGTCAGACGGCCGAAAACGTGGAAGCCACGCAGCTGAGCAAGCATCAATTCATAGCAAAGATGCCAAGGGTGGCCGCCCGCACGATGACGGCGACGATGCTGATGACTTGTCAGAAGAGGAAGAAGGCCACTCCCCACCTCTATTCTCGAGGCCCTCGCACCCTGTGCGGGCGCTGCCTCGTCCTACCACGGCACTTGCTCCTACGGCAACGGCCGCGCAAGACGATTGCGATGACGATGACGACGAAGTAGAGGAGGAGGATGAAAGCCAACAAATTTTGTTTTCGTTGCCTCACACACGGCCACCTCATAAGAAACCTCAGCAGACGCAGCCTCAAGCACAGCAAGTGCCTCAGCAGATGCGCTCCCTTAATCGTTGGCGGTCGCCTCAAGCGTCAGTGCAAGACAGCCTCGACGAGCCCTCTGGTCTTGCCTCACCGCCAGTGCCGTGGGCCATGGCCAAAGGACATCGACAATTTAACAAAGGGCACACTGGAGCACAACAGTACCTGGAGCGTCAGTTGTCTGCCACATCGACGGCCCCACTGGCATCATCGCGTAATTCGACGGGGTCTGGTTCGATACCAGCAGCAGCGACCGGCGAGGCAGAGGCTGCACTTGACGAAGACTTTGACGCTGACGCGGCAGCCGCGACCTTTAGTCGATCGCGGCACCGGGGTTTTAAGTCATCGTCCATGAGCGACGGCGGCGTTCGCGGCCGTGCATCGCTCGGCGAGTGCTCAGATGGTGGGGAGGGCAGAACTTCGCCTGAGAAGCGGTTACCCGGACGGCCGTCGGGAGGGCTGTTGGGCCGGCCGTCGGTTGCGACCACGGCAGAGTATGCCACCTCGCCTGGCGACAGCGATGGAGGTATGGAAACTCCTCGCACGACCAGGCACGGTGCTAGAGACAGCAATGCAGATAGCAGCACCAAGACTCAAGACATCGACCTTGCACGTGAGCGCACCATCACCAGTAGCAGCCGCGACGGTCAGCCGAGGAGTGGGCAAGCGAAGAAGAGACCGTTAGAAGATCTCAGTGCTGCTGCATGCAACAGCAGGTGATGAGACCCTTCACAATACTTTCTTATTCATGTTCTGTTCTGGATAGGTCGATCAATTTCTGTTGTTTCCTTCTTTTCTCACTTCAATTCTTTTGGTGTATGAATATGTGGCAGTTTGCGGGGTAATTCAAACCTCTCAGACTGCAAAAAGGCAACAACCAGGCCCAGTCGCCATGAGTCGTATTCATCTGTATTCTCGGCGGAATCTCCTTCGACTTCGCCTGTTTTCTCTCCCGAGCGCGCTGCTCCTATTAGCAAACACTCAGGAGGCTGGGTGCGCAGATCCAAAGACGACCCAAAAAGTGGTCGCAAATCCTCGAAGCGGCAAGAAAGGATTACTTCGCTCTTTGGTGCTGGAGACTCGACGCAAAGACGTAATACATGATCCGATTCGATATCGCTCAGGCAATGCTTAATGCTTCGTTGCTACCAGCACTACTTTCATTACTGATGTCAAAGAAATTAGTTCATTTTTGAAATGAGAAACGAGTTGCCGCTGCTGGGCTGTTTTTACTAACTTCCTTATTTTGACTGAAATTAGATATATCGTTATAGTATCCGACATCGCACGAGTGGAGAGATTTGCGATGGGCTGTGTGTTGAATCCCCTCGCTCTTCTGGGGCCGTGAGATAGGGATCTGTGCTTAGTCCTTGGGGAACTCGCCGAATACTATACGCGTATCTGTATAACTGTATAGTGGTCCCTTTCCCTATTTGAGTTTACTGAATTAACTACGAAATTGGACTAGTAGGTGCTATAGCCAAATCGCAACGGGCTAAAATCAAACGGAATTATAATCATGAGTAGAATAAGGCCGCCTTTCAGCTGCTTTATAGCCTTCATAGGGCGTGGCACAACAAACGCGAGGCAAACATCAAAACTTTCCTTTTTCCTTGTTCCAACGATGGTGCTCAAGGGAGGACAATTGAGCCTTCGATCTTCACTACTCCACAGCTAATCAAGGCCTGGCAGCGCAGTCAACGTATTATTCTGGTTCATCTGGCCGCACGTTGTTGTCATTGAATTTAGAATCTGGCGCAATAGAAACAGTGAGCCCAAAGGTCTGCATGCCCATGCACAGCTGTTCTGCCATTTGCTTCCACACCGTAGTCACCGTGCCCACACCTGTTTGGTGGACCACCCGCGAAATCACGAAAGCTTTTTTCCGTGTGATCTGCGGTACCACTTTCACGATTGCTTCAACGACATACTCGAAAGTGTGAATTTCGTCGTTATGCAGGAGCACTCGCCACCAGCCCTCCTCAGTGAGTTCTATTTTCGTGTCCGTCTCTACGTCGGTAGTCGTCTTCTCAATAGTAATTGTTTGAACGCCGGCGCCCTTTTTTGTGCCCTGTTCTGGCCCTTCATTACCACCGCCGCCGTCTTTGGAGCCGCCACCTTCGCCGCCACCACTTGACTTCTTGGCCATGAGCACCAATGGTGGTCGCATGGCGGCAAGGCGGGAGGCTTGGGTCGCCTGTAAAGGTCGATGGTGTCGGTGTGGCATCCACGCGATAACATGTGAAATCATTGCTAGGAATACGCTTGCTATGATCGTAGAGCGCATGGTTCTATAGGATTTATTGTAGCTTGGGACGGAGCGATAGACTTCGGGCTAAAGTAGTAAAAAGGCGCCGGGACATCAGAGCTCGAAACAAAGCTCAACTTGGAAGTGGTGCTTGTTGCAGACTGGTTAAAAATCTCTCTCATTCTCCCCTGTAATCTTCCAGCCCTCTTTCTCCTACAAATACAGCAAGTACAGTACTTACTTCCTACTTACCTCACAAATCTGAGATCTGAGACGTGTAGTAATACTAGCCATGCCCACGACATAGGACTGTGCTCAAGTACTCTAATACCGCTATTTGAAAGATGCTAGACTCCCCAAAAAATTGAGCGCCATGAAGTATTTCCGGCGGCTGGGTAGCTCAGTAGCTCAGAGATTGAGATTGGAGTGCCATATTGATATTGCAAATGGACACGGACACGGCCATACACGCAAAATCTATCTCTTCCCCTGATGTATGAAGCAGCCGCTTAGTGGACGACAGTCATGCGAGAGGGCCCTCAGAGCCTAATCAGGACTGTTCCTGAGGACCCACCGAAGTATAGTTCCGTGCTGATCGGTACTTATTTTTGGTTACAGGGATCGGGAGTCGGGAGTGCAATTCAGAATTCATTCCGATCTAATGGTGGCTTTTAATGCAGGCAAACAGAGGCCACCATAATAATTATCCATAAACTTTATATCTGCGCCAATTAAAACTGAAGCCAACGTTCTTATGTGTCTTTTTGTAATGTAAAGCATGGGTGCGATTTACGTACACGCGTAATTTACGCGCATCGAGCTTATTTCTTACTTCACGTGTAATTTACACGTAATTTACGCGTAATTTACGTGTGCCACAGGTGCGGTAAAAATCGATTAAAATACAGAATACGGGCTCTTGGTATTCTTTGGTGGTGCCGTGCCCTTCCCCTTCCGAGCTCCCTTCCCTACTTCTCACCTACTCCTTACTTTACTAGCTCACTGCCTTTCTGCTTGTGTGCGATTTGCCCTTTTTTTGCCACATCCTTCGTGAAGGATGGGCATGGTCTCTGCCCAGAGGGAAGTGCTACGCCTTGTCGGCATGGGTACGGTTCAAAAAGTCTACCACGAAGAGTGGTTTTGCTGATGAGTCACAACCCAAATGATTCAGGGAGGTTCTACGGTGACGCCACTACAGTATGCGCGGGATTTTGTGACGTAACTTACGTCTGATTGGTAAAAAATACTTCCCCGCGTAACTTACGTGTAATTTACGGCGTAAATCGTAACCTAGATGTAAAGGGTAAAGTTTCGTAACTACTTATCTACATTTGCCTTTGTATTTGCTAAGTTGCTAAAGGAGGATACTAAGTTGGTACAAAAAAGCTGATTTGGTGATATGTTTAGGTTCCTGGGCAGTAGAACTTCTCCTTCCCTCGAAGATCATAGAAGTTTCTGCTTAGCGCAACATTTCCCTTCGTCCCCCGATTGATTCTGCCATCAACGTCGACACTGCGGCAAACTCGAAATTATTGAATGGATGCCGCCATCGCAGCAAGCAGAGGGCTTGCTAATTGCAGCTCGCCAATGCATCGCTTCGCATAGTCCCGGGCAACCTCTTCAGATCCATTCTCGCCCACGCGACCGAGCTTGCTGAGTTTGTACAAGTCCCGCGCCGCGCCTGCGTGCTCCGCGTACTCAGACGCCACAGCCAAAAAGTCCTCTGCTGGGAAGACACCATCACCTCCAAAGTCATCTGACACTACGTCATGCGCATATTTCTGCAATGATTGCAAGGACACCCGGGGCACTTGGCTCGGAAAGGGCCGGTCCCAAGTAGGTGGCTTGGTGCCGTCACCATCAGCGAAAATTTGGTCTTCAAGCTTTGAAGGATCAGCGAGCGCAGCCTTGAGCTCAGCAGCTGTTGAAATCAGTAACTTCGCATCCGCATTTTTTTCTGGTGCTGCGGCTATTGACGGGGGCGCACACACGACAGCAGCGGCGGAAAATGTAGAAAAACCCAGGAAGTCGCGCCGGCCCGTGCTTGGAAAGTTGCTAGTGCTTAATCCCTCTAAGGATGGCAGAGCAAACAAGAAAACTGTTGCACACCGAAGAAACATGGTTACGACGTGCGCTTTAAAATCGTTAATAAGCGGCTTCAATTATCAGACGTACTGAATCTAGTTAAAGAGCTCTCTGGCTAGGCGACTAGCGTGACGGTGTGTATTGACTATTGACGTTTTGACTGACGAACATCCATCCATCCGTCATGATGAAGTCGTCATGGATGACATCATGATGACGAGATGACGAGATGACGAGAGGATACAGGGGGTATTTAAATTGACAGAGCGCGGCTGTGGATGCAAGGGGAATCACTTACTAATGATATCCCTTGGTGGATGTGTGTGGACTACTAAGTACATCACTACATGCGGACATGAACACAGATTGTAAGCTGTATCATTGAAGTATCGATACTGCCCCTGTGCCGAGTGATAACCTAATAAGCTTACGATATACTCATTGATTTGCTTGATTTTCCCGTGAAGAAGAAATTTATGATTCGATTAATAAAACACGCCTTTACGCAGACTGGGCCCACCATTATGATATCCGTTACGAGCATTCGCTAGTTCTCTTAAAGTTCCGTGTTGACGGTGGAGAACCACAGCAAAGAGGGCAATGGACTCAAGAGCGCGATCCCGCCAACACGCAAGAAGACGCCCCTCAATGAGACTAATGCATGCATCTTCCTCCTGCCACTTTTAACGCACTGCACATGGAAAAGACGAAGAATTTCACAGAGCGCAGGATGGAAACCACTCGGGCATGTGCGCCTGATTAGCTTCTTGCTCCTTAGGTTTAGTTTGCGCTGCTTTGATTCTCTTCTCTACCTGTTAGCCTTCTAATTCCGGCCCCTCGGGGCCTGCCTGAAAACTTCGTTGGGCGGGTCCTTCTGTGCGCATGCCTATATCCAAAATTTGAACTCGACCTAGACTAATACCTTAGTAATACATTCAAGCATGCAATAGCAATGGGATGGGCGATTCGTCATTTGGTTCCCTTATCCTATTTGGCGGGGGGTTGTACTCATGTGCACAATTTTTAGGACATGACTCTAAAAAAATCCTGTCTCAAAAATGGGCAACGCTAGATCGCCATCACCGCTTTTATGGTCGCACCGGCTTGTGTGTGTTATTAGTACTCCTACCAATATGAGCTTTGTGTCGGCATGTTCTTTATAATTGCCCTCTCATTTCGGGCCATCGGGGCCTGAATAAAAAACACTCTGGCTCTATTGGTCTATTCGTTACTGAATCCAGTAACCCTCGGGGAGGGGGCTCGGGAAAACACTTCTTAACGCCAACGCTGAAAGCAGCAACGCACGGGCGAGGAAATCTTTAGCAAGCGAAGAAATCTTCTTGAGAATTGAGGGCAAGGGACTCTTGGTATTCTGTTGACGTACTGCGTCTGGGTGCCGCGGCAGTTCCTAACCAGTGGATTGGCAGATTGGCAGACTCGTATACAAGGGGCTTGCTGCGCATGATTTAAGCTAGGATTTTTAAGAAGGCATTCGATCGCAATGTCTTTCTGAGGGCAGGTTGTCATCTGATTAATGTCAACATGGTCCCGCACGCTGAGATTAATACCTGCGAACATCTTGCAGTGGAGGCCGTACATAGATAGAAGCAGGTATTCACTGAGGAAGCAAAAGCATTCAGCGCCTCGCCTCCCCTCGAAGCTTGGTAGATAAAGGACAATGCAAATGTAATTGAATCTGAGAATAACCCCAGCCCAGTCAAACTATTTTGAAGGTTTCGCTATTCCTGCTGTGCCCATTCTTACCTTCGTGATCCGCTCATGAGTGCCCAAAGGCCCAATTTGTGTGATTTTCGTGCCCCCCCTCATCCAATTCGCACTCAGCAAGTGCAGAGCAGCAAGACAATAGGCCTGATAGAACCTTGTTCTCTTGCAGTGAAATGTACTGAAGTAAAATTGTGGATTCAATCAAAACCCACATCTCCTTTTGGAGCTTTACGTTGAAAGACAATTCTGACAACTCCAATAGAATTGTTTTGAAATTGCTTCAAGATGGAGGGTGCTCAACCTCGTCAGACTTACTTTGATGGCTGCACCACTTCTTTCATGCTCTCTACGGGTGTTTCTTCTTTGTATATCCGTTCAGGCAAGGAGCCTCTGGCCCGATTTGAGCTTTTTGAACGTGTTAAACATTTTCGACGCCATGATACCGAAATATCAAAATGGTAGTAACATCAAAGAAAGCTTGATGATGCGTGCTTTCTCAGGCGCACAGCCAATCATACTTTTAGGCTTGTATACAATACACATAGCCATCGGCCGTTGCGCTACTATTGACACCAAACTCGCGCCCACTTTTCTGTGAAGGAGGCGCCGCCGCGTGGGCTGATCGCTGGGGTTCTGGTCTCAATCACGAGGAACGAGGAAGAGAGAGCTCGTGGCCCCAGGGGTTTGCATGTAGGGAGAGAAAGTGCACAGCACATGGCACAAACAGGCACAAGGCACAAGGAGAAGGGCACCTGCTTCATGGCTTCTATGTTCTATGCAGTTACCGTGCTTGGCTTCTTGCGTGATGTCCATTTCTTCGGAACATACTTGCACGTGGGGTTTAAATACACAGGATTCGCCTTGGTTGTCACCTACGGCCATACGCTGATGAGAATACCGCATCCCGTTCGATCTGCGAAGTCAAGCATCTGCCGGCTCAGTCAGTAGTGCGGTCCGGGAGGACGCGCGAAGCCTGGGTGCTGTAGTTTTTTTCCTTCTTGCTTCTTGTATTGGTTTTCTTGCTGTTCCTTTTTATTTCCTTTCAGACCCGCACTGCTCTGTACGGACACTCGTATACATCCCATTGATCAACTAATGCATGGTTATTATAGACACGACGGCGAAAAGCATTCACATCAGTAATTCCTAACTGGTGCTCATTATGGCTTAGTATGCACCCCCTCCAATGGAGCTGCGGTGGCGCCGAGCTGTGCGCCCCGACGCGAAGTCGCAACTGCGGTGCAGCAAAAACTGAACCAGGTCCTTGCGATCGAACCGGCTCGCCACCATGATGGGGGTCTCGCCGTGCCCGTTCGTGGTGTTCAAGTCCGCGCCTGCGCTCAGCAAGTACTCCGCTACAGCCACGGGGGTCCCCACTCTGCAGCACTCGAGCAGCACAGCGTCCAAGTCTTGCCGCAACAGCCGCGCCCCCTCGCTGAAGCGCGACAAGCTCTTGTTATTATTACTACTGTTGCTGCTGCCCTTGTTGTGGTTGTGGTGGTGATGGCTGCTGCCAGCGTTCTCGCGCTGGGTCGCCGCGCGCTCTAAGGCATCCACACACCGCACGTGGCCGCCCACGCAAGCCGCCAAGAGCGCAGACGCGCCGCGAGGACCAGCGCCGTGGCCGAGGG
>Ga0307931_1000267_pt1 | contig 30755 bp, 28 predicted proteins | sample OrgLakmetageno47_FD_201816 | JGI IMG/M metagenome (GOLD analysis project Ga0307931, IMG submission 201816) | Saline water microbial communities from Organic Lake, Antarctica - #47 | ecosystem: Environmental > Aquatic > Non-marine Saline and Alkaline > Saline | place: Antarctica: Organic Lake...
GTCAACTTCCAGCCTTGCACTAGGATTTGTCCTAGTTGGAGCAGCAAAACTTTTAGGAAATATTGCGCCCATGGTATATTCAGATAAATATGGCCGCCTGCCATTTATTTATGTGAGTTCAATTGGTATGGTTCTCGTTCTCTTGGCATTGACTATTCTGACTTATATCGGCACGTATGGTAGCGCTGAGGTCGTACTGATGTGCCTATTCCTTTTCTTCTTCTCGATTGGTACTGGAACTCTCCTTTGGGTCATCATTCCGGAGCTCCTTCCGTTTCGATGGCGGGGCCGTGCATTTGGGGCCGTTGTATTTGTGAACCGAGCAACAAGCTCAGCAGTAACGCTGTCAGCCCTGAATATCATTAAAGCAGCACAAGTATTCGGTTTCTTCACGCTTTACCTTATACTTTCATTTGCAAGCGCGGTACTGTCATTTACCTTGCTTCCAGAAACCGCAGGGAAGTCTCTAGACGAACTAACAACTCCGAAGAACCATGCTGGTTGTGCTACAATGCCTGTTTAGTCAAGCAGCAGATCATGGAGACTAAGCTCAGCGTTCTGACGTATGCACGAAAGTCGGCAGTTTACGACGTGATGGCTCTAATTGGAAACAAACGGAGATTCGCTACTTCCACAACCCCTTGGTTCATTGAGCTTTGAGTCCCTATACATGAACCATTCTTTCTTCATCGTCCAATTGTTTCGCTGTTAGGGAGCTTGTCCCGCGAAGCGCCTTTCGCTCAGTAAAACAAACACAGCCCTTACCGTAACCGAGGTCTCGAGGCGATTCTAAAATGTCCGATATGGGTATATATAATACAGCAGTGACGGGTCCTTAGTGATATAAGAGGAGCTAATGCCTATGAGCTAATACTTAATCCTTCAACCTAAATTTGCCTCGATGACTCTAAAGTGCTGAAGCACAGTATGGCGAAGCAATTCAGGCGATTCAAGTACTATTCTGAAGTAGAAGTTCAGTTGTACTTACGTGAGACTTCGACATAGCACCCATTATCGACTTAGCGGTCCTGTAAAGTTATCTTGCAATGCAGGCGCCAGAGCAGCAGTGCAGCATTCATCAGTAATATGACGTAGGCGGTTCTACTTCCCACTCCTATCTTAAAGTAGAACAAATAACTCGTGACGTGGCGCGACTGGTGCATGCTAGTTGCTAGTTGTTTGCCAGCGCTTTCTGAATTTGAAGCGCGTGAAGCAGCTGAAGTGCTTCGTGGTATGGCCCGCGGCTCACAAAGTCATAGCAGGGGCCACGACCCAGTGCATTCGCCACCTCAGAACCCAAGCCAAAGTCGTGGTGGCCTCCAACATGGCTGTTATCTTCACCAGTTCTTCGATCCCTCGCTGGTCTTGCTGCACCTACTGTTGTGGCATCAGCTTCAAGACAGCAGCGGGTGGCACAAGTCTTGACAAGGTGTTCCACGTTACAACCCACACCAGTGCAAGTGCGGCAACGCACTGCTGCCACGAAACAATACGCCAAGCAGCAATCACAAGCTACACCGCTCACTGTCGCCGCACTCGAACGCCCAAAGACGCTGGTCAGTACAGGCGTGTCTGTGGAGTGGATGCCCTTCCCGAGATTTGCAGCAGTTGCTTTCGCTGCCACTACATCAGGCGTACCATGTGAATCGCTCTCGGCACCTCCGCTGCGCGCTACAGCCATTCGGCTGTTAACTGCGCCTCCGTTGGTGTGGGTACATTCGTAGGCTACTCGCACGCTCCCTCGATTTGCGCGAGTGCTTATACCTTTGGACGCCGCTGCCGCTGCCACCAAGCCCGCCATGCTCTCCACCACTTGCAGACCCTCATGGCAATCTTTGAGGCCCTCTTCGGAAGCACCGTCAGCGCGGCCGGTGTTGTGCGCACTGCAACCATCTTGGCTGTTGAGAGACGCCTCTTCCTGGACAGCATGCGAGCCAAGATCGGCATCAGCGCATTGCACGGCCCATGATGCAGTTTGTACAGCCAATTGACGCCACGAGTGCAACATGGACTGCAGCTCCTGTATTGCAGGCGCTAATGCAGCTTGAAGCGCGAGCGGGGGTCTTGAGTGCATGGCACTACTACTGCTCTGACCAATGCGGTGCAAGTTCTGACTGGCAGTCCACTCCGCTGCTGCATCTGCCGCTGCTTGCAAGAGTTCTCCGCTGTAGCTCACGCTGCTGCCACTGCTGTTGCTTCGTCTCCTCTTGCTCTGATTTCTGCTGCTTCGAGTCATCGAAGTATCGGTAGTGTCACCACGCTCAGGACAAAAGTCAGGCAGGAGCGCTCGCACAACGGCTAAGACCAGGGCATCGTGGGCAAACACCGGAGCTCGCCGCAGATTCGAGTACACCTTTCATGCAACCGCAAGTGAACGTGAGCGTGACCAATGAAAATTAATCAGAAAATGGAACGGGAGAAAATAAACCCAATTGAACCTTCACTAACGCACCTTGAGAGCTTGCCGGCCCCATGGCAACCAAAGAGGAGTCGCGAAATTGACGGCTTCAGCGACGTTGAATCCCGTGTTAAAGCCCGCGTGGTAAGCAGCAGGAAAGGTGACTACATAAGTCCCCGCACGATGAAGAGCACGCACTACGCGGACTCCACCTCCACCTTTCTTCTTTAGACTATTTGTCGTGCTCCCGATGCCCGCCTCGTTACCGTTACCATCGACGTCGCTAGCACCATAATCTTGGTTGCTGCTAGTAACATCCCTGTCACGAGAACTACCGTTCAGTGCCGAGGGTGACAAGAGGGTAACAATGCGAAGCCAAAGGTCCGGGGCGTGCGCACAGAGCAAGGGGGCAATTTCAGCGGCGCGCTCTTCAAAACGCTGAGCATCCGCCCCGGCAACGCCATACCACACTTTTGGGGCGCCCATGTGATGGTAGTTTATGGAGTACCTATACCAAGAAGATAAGGGGAAAGGAGTGCACAAGTATGGATAGAGTGTTTGGGTGAGAGAACTACTTTCACAACCAATTGGTAGACATCTGACTCCTCTTCGAAAAAGAAAATAAACGAGGACATCCATATACCGTTCTACTCATCTCTCAGAAGCACATATAACAACAACAACATTATGAACTACTGGAATAGCACATACATGTGGTGATCTTCGTTGTGCCAACAAAACGACGAAAAAGGCCCTCCTACGTAGAGCCATGGTACCACGACACCACTGATGTCTGCTCCCAGCAACTGCAGCAAGGATCCGCTCGCAGTGGGCAAGGTGGTTAAGTTCCAGGCACTCTTGCAGTACTCCACAGCACTACGCTCTGCCGCTACTGGTGCTCCTCCTGATAACTTCGCTGCTGGCTTCTTCAGTGTCCCCTTTACAAGTAAAGTATGAGAAGGTGCAGGGATACAACTTGTGGTTCTCCTGCCTAGGGTCCTACTGGCACTGCCTGCGGTGGTCGTTGGTATTTCAAGCGAGGCAGAGCGCTCTTCGCCTACCTTCTTTTCTAATGGCGCAATAGGCTCAGACGGGCGTAAACTTCGGCAGGCATCGCATTTCACACGGCAAGCTGGGTTCATCAAGGTACACACTTCGCAAGCCCAACGCATCGACTTCTTCCTTGATTGTGAGGTTGTTACTGCTTCTGTGGCTCTCAATGCCTTTCCTGGCGTTTCAGTGGTCACTGTAGTCGCGGTGCCTGCTTCGATACTTCCACCATTCGAAATCAACTTCGCACGCTTGAGACACGGCCTCTTGCTAATACCAATCCTATCAGTAGAATGCGAAGATAACGGTGCTTTTGAGAAGAGCGCTTTCCGAGACAATCCCCGAGTTCGGCTGAGTTGAGTACTATTAGTAGCATCCTTAGCAGTATCTACGGCTTCACTGCTGCTGTACTTTTGGCTGACACTGTCGCTGCTACTTGTAAATGCTGGCGGTGCCATTGAGCACGGTGGTAGTTTCGAATGCGATGTCGAAGGAGTTGAAGACAAATTCGATGCTACAGCCGCTGCCATAGTCGGTTGCTCCTGAACATTCAACGGCGTTATCTCTTCGCTACTAGCAGCACCAACATCTTGGTTAAGATCCTCAGGAATCCATGCAGGCCCTGACACATAACGGTCGGTTGGGAATCCACTCCCATGTAAACTGGAGTCCAGGTCGCTGCCATAGACCACGTGCGTCAACTTGGAGAGCTCATCTGCACTATTTTGGCTGTTGCTGTCGAGATTGCGACACTGTTCCAGCCGATGACTGCGACCTTCCACTAGCCGCCAGAATTCAGCTTCGAGCGCGAGGCATCCTGAACGTGTCAAGTGGCGACCTGTCGGTACTCTATCTGCTGCTGCTGCTGCTCTTCCAAACTCAGTATCATCTTTTGCAGTATTGTTGTCACAACCACTGCTCTTGCTCCAGCCTTCTGCAGCTGCGTCGTGAGCAGCAGCGGCCGCTGCGCGCAGGCCTTCTTCTGCCTCAGCCAAGTCTGTAGATGAAGCATCTGGAGCATCGCCATAACCCAAAGAAGGTGACGACAATAACAACGAAGACGACGACGATGATGACGATGACAAGGACGAGCGACTATTCATGTCTTTTCCAAAATAAAGCTCACGCCACTCGTGAGCTTGGCGGCGAAACGATGACAAGCTGTGCTTTGGGCCGTCTGAGAAACCGAAGTTTCCGCAGCCGCCGTCCACTGCCTCGTCCGCTGATACAGCGGAACCCTTGGAAGAACGCTTCGCTGATAGACGTGCTTCTTTACTGCTCTTTTGAATGCTATCTAAACTAACTTGCGAAGGTGCGCAGGCAGTACTACTTTTACTTTGGCTTCGTGCGTCATCAGGCGTGTTCGTAGAAGCAGTGGTGGCGGCGGTGGCTTTCCGGTGTGATGTGACGGCGCTCTTTGCTGCGGCTCGCAAGCAAGGTCGACAAAACCAGTCGACTTCAAATCGAGTGGCACCACCAAGAGCTACAGTAGGACTGCGGTAGCAATCAACACTGCTCCCACCTTGCGCTTCTGCTCCTTGTACTGCATTTGCCTCCCTAACCAACTCAAGCGGCTGACTGTTGCGGTTCTCTATAGAGGTTGATGCTCGTAAGTCCTTCACCTCGTTTGAATCGAGGCATCGGCGGTGCCGTTTGTCACTACAGCCAGCACACACGAGCATAGCCTGCTGTTGCTGCTGATCTTGCAGCGCCTTGTCCACTTTAGGCCTTCTGCCCTTGTCCTGACGATTGACTGGTTCACCTACAACCAGACACCGAGAGCAGATGTTCCCCATATGGCATTCCTTTGCTTCTGCAGGAGAGGCGCCATTGGCGACTAGGACTGCAAGCTCCCACTTCGAAAGCTGTTCGCGGCTCTTTGAAAGAGTCTCCGAATGACCTTGAGCTCTCGGCTGAACTCTGGACGATGACCGCAGTGCCACTTGCTGCTTCAGTCGTCGACCTGACTCTGATTCCGCTGTGTTACTGTCACTGTGCCCGTCATTACTATTACTACCAGTGGTGCATGGGCTTAGCTCTGGGTTAGCAATCTCTTCGTATTCTACTGTAAATGAGCGCCCCTTTGTTGACATGTCCAAAATCACGCCTGTAAAGCAACGCCCCTCATTCGGCCAATATCGCCAGAATCGTGTCCCCAGTTGCAGAGGTATTTTGTCTTCCGGTAAAGCAATCGGTGGTGGATCAGGCTCAGTTGCAAGTACTTGAATCCGGGGCGCCAACATTATGCCATCGGTAAATGCTTCAGTACCTGCCTCGGCATACGATGCATAGGTACCCATCAGTGGCAACGGGTCCTTTGCTGAAGCACAAGGTCCAATCACCGGCAAGAGCCACGCTCGAAATGCTGTGCGCACAGCCTCGGCCCACATTGGAAAAGTGTCCACTTTTGTGGTCTTGCTGTGCTGCATAGAACTGAAATTGACACAACCAGTGGCTGCTTTTTGAGCGGCATCATCCAACGAAAGGGCGCTCGCAACAGTTGACCATTGAGCGGTGTCCTCTACAGCAGAATACCCACCAAGGTCTGCTACAGCACGATGCAGCGAATACAAGCAAATCGGAGCCGACCACTGCATTTCAGTGGCTGCAGGCACCCTCGTCGATGCAGCTGAGGAGGGGGGAGTATGATTACGTACAGCGATGCACAGGATGGTTGGCAATGGGCGACCATGCAGAGCATGGCAGAGGCGCACGCGACGCTCAAACGCCCTGGCTTCTCGCACTCCGCCGTGCAAGCTCGAGAGGTCTTGCTGCCGTGTACGGAACTTGATGTCTGGCAAGCAGAAAGGTGGCCGCCACCCAGGTGGTGGTACAATAACGCAGATACCAGCAGCCTCCTAAAAACACCACAGAAAAAAATCAATACACTGGAACATGGATCTTCAATCACAGAGCCAAATAAAAAAGAGTCCATCATGCCCTAAGAAATGAGAGTAGTGGATGCATGAAAGAGAACAAAATATACGGCATCTACGAGTAAAATTTACATCTTTCATTCCTTACCCCTTCAGTGTGAATCTTCTGCAAATAAGCATACAGGTCCTTGAACTCAGCTTCACTTGGGTAAAATGTTGGTGCATCTGGAATCGCCCTCAAGCTTTTAACATCCGTGGATTTCATACTTGTCTCGGCAATTTCAGAGGAGCTTTATTTCTTACAAGCTCAATTAAATCTCTTTTCACAATTAGCTTATGGGGCAGCTGGTTATGAGGTGCTAGCAGCCAGGCCCTTGTTCTGCTCGGGAGAAGGAAGAGATAGGATTTCTTCTTCACATTTCACACTTCATAATAGTACCCCCGGAAAGGGCGTTTTAAAATCAGTCAACTGATGAGAAGATTCCAGGACAAGGACAAGACACCTCCTGCGATTGACTGAGAGCTGCCACAGCCAAGACTATCGCATAAACCAAGACCGGAACGTCAGAGTCTGGATAAATACAGTTGCTTAGTTGTCATCAAGGTTTCCTCTGCTTTTCAACGGGACAGGGACGTAGGTAACAAGGTAACTAAGAACCAAGAACAAGGAAGACACAGAACCACTGGAGGTCGATTTGTCGCTTCTTAAGCCGACCGCAGGTGCCTGGTGACTCATTATCGAAAGCAATTCACTACGATAGAACCCATCTTCGGCCTGTTAAAGGCACTGAGATGAGTGAATTGCGAGCTCTCAACCGCACACGTACGAGGCCAACAGACAAAACACGCGGGCAAATTTAGACCGTTGTTATTCCTTGCATGGCCACTCTGGCTTATGCATGTGATATATAATTTCATAATTCATAACAGCTCTAAATGCTTTCTCAGCCAATTTGCCTCCTAATTCCGGCCCTTCGGGCCTGTGTCAAAACACGTGAGTGGTGAATGTAGACAGACTACCGCCCCTTTGTGGGGGAGCGATAAACACAGATCTTCTTCAGTTGATTTGTTGATCTTTGGCACTTGGGCAGCATGAAGCTCACGACGTGCGTTGTTGGCGTTTATGCCGTAAACTCAGCTGTTGCCTTCACACCGCAACATTCGCCGAAATGGGTGATGCCATCAACACTTCGATCGGCTCAAAAAGAAGAATTCAAATCGACTGATGGACGCATTACGAGGTAGCGTTTATAGTTGACTATATGAAGCCTCCAATTTACATTTAATAATAAAATGTTTTAAAGTGTACCTATAATTTATACCTGGTTAGAAAAAAACGGCGCGAAGACTACGGAGAGGCGCTGAAGAGCTCCTACACTACGGTAGACTCTGACTGGTCCGAAAATGTTGAGGACGATCCATTGGTGCCCACTGTGCATGCTATCGCGCGCGCAGCTGACAAGCGAAAAGCAGGCGACATCACAGCTTTGCGCGTTAGCCACTTAACCGTTACCACGGAATTTTTCGTAAACATGGTTGGCAATTCACGGCCACAAAACCAGGCGATTGCGGCGGCTGTAGAAGAAGAGCTCAAAGCCCTGGGTCGCACGGCGCGACACGAGGGAACCGCTGACAGCGGGTGCGTGAGAACAGAGCGAACTCATGAATGCTTAGGATCCACTGACACTGGTCTCCTTTCTTCTAGAAGCACGTCTTTCCCGGTTCTATCTACCTACTCTCTTTGTCTCGCACACTCTCCAAGTTCTCTACTATTACCTCGCTCTGTACTTCGTAATCCTGATGCAATATCTGCAATAATCTCATCTCATCGCTGAAACCTCTAGCTGGTGCTTAGCTCACCATCTTGGTATCTTATCGCGTAAACCTATGAACTTAGGTGGATTTTACTTGACTTCGGAGACGTGATCGTGAATGTGATGACGCCCCGCAGCCGGGAATACTACGACATTGAAGCGTTCTGGAAGGAAGGCCAGTACCTTGATCTGGCGGACGTCTTGTTGCCCAGCGGTCCTACCGGCCCACAGCCAGATTTTCTGGACGACAGCAACGACGACTCCTTCTGGGATGGCGCAGACGCAGATGATGCGCTAGAGCTCACTGCTGAGGAACGGGAAGTGGCCGCCAACGGCGTCGAATTGAAAGCAAACGACGACGAGGACGACGACGAAGTCGACCCGTTTTGGGACCTGGACGAGAAAGAAACCGCTGCCATGAAGGTTGCGCCGGACGAGGAAGACCCATTTTGGTCTTAAGAAGAGAGTCAGATGAAAGGCGGCCATCTCTCGCCTGCTGGGTGAGAGAAATCGCAGCATCAAAATCGATATGGGGATTTTGGCGGAGCATACAGCATACGTTCGAATGTCCTAGTCCTAGTCCTAGCTTTTGTGTGGCCATTGAAATTTTCAGCCGATTTCCTTTCGTCAATCGTTGGCAGGTAAATTTGCTGTTTCCGAAGCGAGGGAAATTATTTCAGTTGATTTGCAAGTACTAGACGTGAAATTGATTTCGGAGGTGAGGAGGCAAGCAGCTTCTTGAACATTACAAGAATTGCGTTTGATTAATGATTAATCAAGACTGAGAAGAGTTCTTGGAACTTCTTAATCAGTGCGCAGAATTCATACGTATGCACGTTACACACACGCAGCGCTTCGACTTAGTCCATAGATCACATATCACTCGTATGGTCTTAAATATAAATATAACTCATTATGTTATATGTTCTTCTGCTGGTGCATCTGAGCAACTTCAGAATAATTAAGCAAACCGGAGGTGGTGAAATAGCAACGAAGAGCCATAGCCACGGTGGTCCTCACTTCCAAGCCCATTAGGCCACATATCTTTCAAAGCGCAGCACTGCTCATGGAATTCGGAAGGAACTCGGTGGCGGATTACGCAGGAGCACCAGGATTCGCCAGGTTAAACAGCAGACGGCTCAATTTCAGCATTTCACAAACCGTGGCTGCACTGCTGTTGCACAGAAATGGTCAATGGCTGCGCCAACTTTTTCGAGCCTCAACGGATCGCCTTCAAACTCTAAGTCGCAGTCTACGACCAGCACAGGGACACCGTCCGTGCTGACACCAATCGACAAGTCGGGAGACTCTTCCAGTTTAGGGCTTAACCCTGTTCCTCCCTCAACTGCTACTGCAGCTCCTGCCGCTACTGCTGCTGCTGCTTTACCGTCCCCAGCCGCTTTTTCAGCACCACCTGTGGACGCAGGTGGTGCTGAAGAAGACGACGACGACGACGAGGAAGAAGAAGAAGACGGAAGGAGCCATTCTTCGTGGCGCGCGTGCAATTCGCGGAGGTAAGACAGAGGCACGCCAGCTTCCTCGGGGCGACCGCGGCGCTGGCCCCGGTTAAGGCACGTCTCTGGCGCAGTACGAAGGTACACGAAACCGTCAACGCGCAAGCACGGGTTTTCATCCTGATTTGCGAAAGGATATAAACAAGGCGAAAGTCGCATTCAAATGTGAATAGGAAAATTATCAAGTGGCGGCAGCGAAAGCAAAGCAAAAGTGCCGCGGCAACAACGAGCAAATGGATACACACCATGATGAAAGCATGATAGTCGTTGTACACAGTCCACTCGGCTTGGTTGAAGAGCCCAGTTTTAAAGCAGTTGGTCGCGAAGCAATGCTTGTCCGAATACAGCGAGCGCTCAAACACGTAACTCGGCGGAATTCGCTCTCCGTCGCCGGTTGCCGATGCACTGCTATCGTCAGTACTCTCTGCTGCTGCATAATACGCAGCATCGCCCGCGCGGAGCTGCTGCACGGCGGCCTGCGTGCGGCTCAAAAACGCGTAAGTTTGGAACGTAAACGCCCAGCGCTTGGGGTCTCGGTAAAACATGTCCAGCAAATTCGAGCCCTCTCCATCCTATTATAATAAAGTGAGAGAAAATGATCTAAGAAACTTGTAAACATTTAAAATGCGAAATAAAACTACATCTGCGACCCATAAAGCGATAAAAACGAACACCGAGACAAATGAAGTGCTTAGTATCTTTGAAACGAATCTTTCGAATCAATTCCTTACCTCAACGGACTGCCATCGCGCCACTGGCTCTTCTACCGCCCATAAACCTCGAGCCTTGAGCAGCCGTAGTAAGGTTGACTTGCCAGCGCCAATATTGCCTTCTAAAGCAAGGACGCGTCGCATGCCGCCCGCCGTGGTGGTGCTTGCCATGGGTGGGCGGCCCGGAGGGACTGGGGAGGCGCCGCTCTGCAAAGAATTCACACCAGGAACTAAGACCGCTAAAAGGATTGCAAAAGCGGCGCCCACGCCCAGCTCTCGAGGTAAAGAAATAATGTTTTCCTCCTCAGAGCGCCAAGACTGGCGCTAATTCTGCTATGTAGCTGGCAACGAGAACAACGAACTTTGTTCGTTGTACAGTTGTAACTCTCCTAGCCTTATAAAATGATCTACAAAAGCCTTTCCAAGCTCAATTATCTTAGAGACTCTCGAGTGCTGAATAAGTCGGCTAAATGAAGCAATATTGGGCCTCTGTCACTAGAGAGCGACGCGAGCGACAGCTTTAGCCCGAAAGCAATAGATAGCCAGCTGCCAGCTGTCAGAGTCAGAGTGTCAGAGTTGTGTGTGCTAAAATCGCAAAATCGCTGATGGACGTTTGTTGTACTTATCACATTAGAGATCACCTAGCTAGGAATCTGACAATGGCAGCTGGCAAGAGCTCGACGATGCATTGGGAAGAGTTAGCTGAAGACAAGATAGTGGCGCGAGTAGCTCTCTACAAGCCTCGGACCACATGGCAGCGTCTGGATATTTTCCCGTTCGCCGTGGCATACGCGGCGTTGCATGCTTGGACTCTGGTAGGTGCTTACTTTCACTACGAAGACGACAGAGCAGACGTAGGCACATCATTCCTAACTCTTCTCCTTTTTATATGATTCCGATAGATCCCACGCGACGGTCCTCCTACAGCTGCGCTAGTGCTGTTTCCACTAGTGCTTGGCGCACACTTGCTAGTCTTCTTTGCGGGTCAGTGGTCCCTCGCAGTGCATTGCGCCGTGTCACTCATGCCTGCCGATGCATTGGGTGATGCGTCGCTAGCCCGCGTGCAACCAGCGCCGCACTCGGGCAGCGAAGCCCTAGTGCCTCTACAATTCAATGAAGAGAGTGCACTCTCAGCGAACGCAGCCGTTGAGGCTCCTTGTTGTCCTGTGGCTGGCTCTGGCGGCGCGCCGCTAACGATGGCGCCCTACGCGGCCACCTTCACTTTCCAACACGCCACCTTCTTCGCTTCGGAGGCTGGCGCTGCTGCTAGCAATGCCAAAAAAGGCGCAGGGGTTGGCTGGCAGCGGGTCGCGTACCCCACCGACAGCCCGCTTTCGGCTTACTTGAACAGCGGCGGGTACTGGGCGCCTGACCAAGTGGAAGCCGCGGCGGCGCGGTGGGGCAGCAACGCCGTGGAAATTCCCATGCCGCTCTTTTGGGACCTGATGGCCGAGCACGCGGTTGCGCCCATGTTTGTGTTTCAAATGGTGTGCGTTGGGCTGTGGTGCTTGGACGAGTACTGGTACTATTCTATCTTTACCCTCGTCATGCTGGTGTTCTTCGAAGCTACGGTACCTGTTACGAACAGAAATTACAGAAACGAAGCGATGCCACCATTCTAACTTGACGTTCATCATTTTGGTTGCAATGGCATCATCTAGTCATTTCTTGTTGACGAGGTTGTGCTCGTGCACGTAGACATGCCGAATGGTAGTGCGCTTTCGCAGGGCACGGCAGAACGGCCTCTGTCATTTACACATTTTTCCTTCTTCACTTTTCTGCTTTCTTCGTGGCCACGTTCTTTTTTAGGAATAAAATTTTCCTGATGTATTTTCTCCTTTTCTATCTTTTCGTGCCGTCAGGTGTGCTACCAGCGGCTGCAGTCGGTGGCCTACTTGCGGGCGATGCTTCGCCCTCCTCACACGGTGCTGTGCTTTCGGTTCGGGGCGTGGCGGCCTGTGGGCTCCCAGTCTCTCGTGCCCGGGGACCTCGTCAGCCTCGCGGCCTCGCAAGGCGGGTCGGCTACAGACCGCATGGTACAGAGAAGGAGGATGGAAATATGACTTCACAGGCAGTGTAGTTGTATACCTTAGGGCTCATAGCCCATCCTTCTTCCTCTCTTTCTCTGTAATCAAGCGCTTTCGGTGACTCTTACTGACTCTCATGCCCCTCCTCTTCTTGCTCCTCTTTATCTTCCATCCCTTCTTCCTCCTCATAACCAACCAGGTGCCGTGCGACTTGCTAGTGCTTCGCGGGAGCTGCATTGTCAACGAAGCCATGCTCACGGGCGAGTCAGTGCCGCAGCGGAAAGACGCTGCGTCTTCCACTGTTGCATCTCGCGCCTCGGCCACCACCGCTAGCGGCGACAGCTGCAGCAACGACAGCAACAGTGCCAGCGATGGCACAGTAGCTGACAGCGACCCTCCGCTCCTGCTGGAAGACGGCCCGGCGGGAAGCAGCCCGCACAAACGCCACGTGGTCTTTGCCGGCACGCAGGTGATGCAGCACGACACTGGCAATAGCAGCAGTGCCGGCAGCAATAGCAGCAATAGCAGCAGCAGCAGCAGTGGTGCAATGAAGAGCGTAAGTGCAACGAGCGCAGCGGCTGGATCTGGCACAGCAGGATCTTTACCATCACCCAGTAGTGTGCCTCTGCCGCCAGACAGCGGGTGCGGGTGCGCAGTACTCCGAACGGGTTATGGCTCCGCCCAGGGCACCCTGATGCGCACGGTGCTCTTTGCGGCCGAGCGCGTCACGGCCAACAGCGCGGAAGCGGCGGGTTTCATCGCCGTGCTCATGGTGTTTGCGGTGGCGGCTGCGGGCTACGTGCTGCAAGCGGGGCTAGTGGACGAGCGGCGCAACCAGTTCAAGCTGTGGCTGCACTGCGTGATGATCGTCACCTCGGTGGTGCGTCAAATTTTTTTTCTTTTTCTTTTCAAATTTGAAGCTCTCGGATGGAGTGGATGAGATAACAGAGAGAGGAACGAGAGACTAGCGCTTGTAAAGACTGAAGCGACATTTTTGCGAGATGTTCTGCCTACTTTTGCTCAAGAGATAATCGTTCTTTCGTAACAATCTTAATCTCATGATCTCAATGCGCAATCAATAATGGTTTTGTTCTAAACCTCAGGTACCTCCCGAGCTGCCCATGGAGCTCAGCTTAGCCGTTACCAATTCCCTGGCGGCGCTGGTGAACATGATGGTGTTCTGCACTGAGCCGTTCCGCATTCCTTTTGCCGGCCGCGTGGACGTCTGCTGCTTCGACAAAACTGGCACCCTCACCTCCGACAATTTGTCTTTCCTGGGGGTGGTTCCGGCACCTGCTCCGAAAGCAGGTGCGGGCGACGATGACGATGACAACGACAACAACAACAACAACAACAATGACAACAAGAACAGCAAAAGTGGCAGCGAAACTAGTGGTAGTTTAGATCTCAGCCGCTTGCAAGAAGAAGAGGAGGAATGCCTGAGCGCCGATGCCGCACTGCAGGCCGCTCGCGTGCTGGGGTGCTGCCACGAGCTGGTCGTGCTGAGCAGCAGCGCCGGCGGAGTACAGGGGGATCCCATGGAATTGGCCTTGCTGGAAGCTTCGGGCTTTGGCCTGCTCACTGCCGACAAGGCCGTGCAGCGCGCTGGGCCTTTGCCTTCTTCGCTTCTTGGCAATGGCTCTGGCAGCGGTTTGATTGGTGGCTTGACCTCTCCGTTCCAAGGCTTGAACGGCGGCAGCAGCAATAGTGGTGGGCCCACGGTGATTACCACCTTGCGGCGGCTGCCTTTCTCCTCAGACTTGCGGCGGATGAGCGTAGTGGTCGACGCGCAGAGCGGTGGCATGGGTGGCGGCGGGAGCGTGCACGGCGTGGCCAGGCAGTCCACCACCTTTGGGCCGCAGCAGTGCACTTGGGTGTTGACCAAGGGGGCCCCGGAAGCCGTGCGCCCGCTCTTGGCGCAAGTGCCCCCCCATTTCGACGCCACTTACGTGCGGCACATGGGCCGAGGCCTCCGGGTGCTCTGCCTGGCGTACAAGTGCCTCAACCCACTGCCTCCTAGCAACAGCAACAGTGGCAGCAACAGCAGCGGCAGCGGCGGTAGCAATACGGATGTTCGCGTAGCGGCGCAAAAGGCGAGCCGAACCAGCCTGGAAAGTGGTTTGACGTTTGCGGGGTTTGCCCTCTTGGACTGCCCTTTGAAACGCGACTCTGCTGACGTAATCAAACGGCTTCAAGCCTCGGCGCATCGGTGAGAATAGAGAGAATTATCTTTCCGAGTTTTTATCTACTTCTTTTTTTTTAAAGCTTGTTTTGCAGATAGTTCAATGCAAGCACGCTCTTCTGGGAACAACCACATTGATCACTGTGAAAACGAAATGCACATTGAGCAAGATTTACAGAACGAGATGATTTATTTTGTTTGTTTCTGCTGCCTTTCCTGTAGGTGCGTAATGATTACGGGTGACGGCGCCCTCACTGCTGCTGCCGTCGCCCGTCGAGTAGGCTTGCTTCATGCCCCTCCGAAGCAAACCCTCGTGCTCACCCAGCGCCGCTTGACCACCAGCAGTGGTGGCGAGAGTCCAAGCACAAACAGCCGCGGCGAAAAGAACAGCACCGAGTTGGTATGGCGTCCTCTGGTAGGGGGATTCGACCAATCCAGCGCCAGCAACGGCAGCGCTGGCAGTAGCAAGAGTGTTGCGAGGGACTCAAGTGCGGAAGTACTATTTGACCCGCGGAGCTGCAGTGATTTGGTGGCGTCTGGGAAGCAACTCGTGGTCACGGGAGATGCCCTCTCGTACCTCCTCGGGACCACAATGGCCACTGCTGCTTCTGACGAGGCTATTGCAGTGGCAGCATCACCGGGAGAAAAAGGAGAAGAAGGCAAAGAAGGCTCCACAATGGCGCTCGAGGCGCTTTGTTCGCACGTTTCGGTTTTTGCCAGAGTGGCACCCGCGCAGAAAGCAGCGGTCGTGGCTGCCCTCAATAGTGCAGGCCACTACACCCTCATGTGTGGCGACGGTAAGGAAGCTTAAGCTTGAAATGATGGGTTTCTCTGCGATGGTTTTCAGTTCGTGTGTTTTTTCCATTGCCTGTCAAGCTGGTTCGGTATGAAAGTAGTAGAAGTGCTAGGTAGACGAGGGAGATGGAGTACTACCGGTAAAGAGGGGAACAACGTGCACACTTTCCCATGAGATGCATCATGTCTATGTTTCCTTCGTTATCAATTTTAACAAAATATCCAGGCACCAATGACGTGGGGGCATTGAAGCAAGCTCACGTGGGGGTCTCCATCTTGAACTCGCCCGAGCTTGAAAAGCGCGCAAACGCTCGCTTGGACGTCTCTGCCAAAGCTGCAGCGTATCAACCAGGCCATCACAGCAACAGCAGCAGTGGCAGCAGCAGTTGTAGCAGCAGTGGTAGCGCTAGTGGCAAGGCAACCTCGACCTTGGAGCGTTTGGCGGCCGAGCAAGCGGCAGTGGCCGAACTCGAGCGCCTGGACCCTTCGCTGGTGCAACTGGGGGACGCGTCGATTGCGTCTCCCTTCACGAGCCGGCGAAGCAGCGTGGACTGCGTGCTGGCGGTGGTGCGGCAGGGGCGCTGCACGCTGGTCACCACCACGCAGGTGTTCAAGATTTTGGCCCTGAATTGCCTGGTCTCAGCCTTCATGCTCAGCACCCTGTATCTCCATGGCGTGAAACAGGTCTGTACCATCATTCAATCTCTTCTCTTTTACTTGCCTCGTTACCTTTCCTGCTTTGTTCTATCCTGCTCCTCTCCCAGCTCTGGCTATTTGTGCTCCCCCAATGTTTCTCCTTTTTGTCTCTTCATTCCCGCTCCATTGTTCAACAACCTCCATGTTTTTATCTCTATTCTGTGTTTCTCACATTTTCTCTCTCTCTCTCTCACTACAGGGAGATTCGCAAATGACCTTCGTGGGGCTCGCGGTAGCAGCGCTCTTTTTCTTCAGCTCTCAAGCCGCGCCTCTCGAAGATTTGGCCCCGGCGCGCCCCCCTGCGGCCCTCTTTTGCCGTGCCGTCGCCGTCAGCGTGGTTGGCCAAGCCAGCGTGCACGTCATCTCCCTCTTGGTCGTACTCCAACTCGCCCACCCGTGGCTCGCCGCGGAGGATCCGTGGGCGGTACGTCATTAGAAGCTTTCTAATTGATTCGAATGTCACTTGATTTTTTTCATAGTTGGAGCGTGCGTATTGTCGCACCTGCCTTTTCCTTTCATCATTCCTTCGTTCAATATTTCAAAGGCGTAATTTGCGTGTTCTCCGTGCGAAGTTCCTGCCATTTTTTAGCGCCAACCCGCGCATGGCAAGCTTTTTGTTCACGTTTACTTACATACATTTACGGTTTAATAAACCCCTCAATCCCATGCGTCGGTTGCATGCAGGTGCCGGATGGGTCCTTCCGCCCCAACCTCCTCAACACCCTGGTCTTCCTGCTCTCGGCCTGGATGCAACTGGTCACTTTTGCGGCCAATTACGCGGGCGCGCCGCACACCACGCCTTTGACCGAGCACAAGCTCCTGTGGCGCACCCTTTGTGGGGGATGGGCGCTGACTCTGCTGGCCGCGCTCGACGCGCCCCTACCTGGCCTCCGCCCCCTGCTGCGCACTTACCTCGAGCTCGCACCTCTGCCTGGCGCCCTCGCGCCTACCATTGCTAGTTCTGCCACGAGTACTGGTTTGTCCGCGGCCGGGGATGCTGGAAGTGTTGAAATGGGCACGTACTATGAGGGCCTTGAGGATATGGGCGGTTTAGGCTTTCGGGCAGCTGTGGTGGGCGTGCTGGTGCTGAATCTAGCGGTCGCGTTTGCCATCGAGCGCCTGGCTAGGAAGCTTTAGAGTAAGAGGGAGATTCAAGTTGCTTCTTTTCTTTCTTTTTGTATGGGCGAGGAGCTTCTGATATACCGCTGTTGAAGTTTTTTTTATTTTTCCATGGCCATTGCAATTGAACGCCAACTAATTCCAAGACGCGTATGGACTTCCAGTGAATCGTAAGCAACAAATAAGAAGGCAGTCAAAACAAAGAACGGGAACTCGTAGCTCGTAGCTCTGTTAGACCGGCGTTGTCAAAAAAAAATAATTGTTTGTTTTAGAGATATAAAAAAAGGGGAAATTTCTTTGCCTCGACTGCGACTGGGCTTCTATTACTATTACGAGATGTTATTCTCCTTGACGTGGATTCAGTATTCGCGAGTACGTCCGCGAAGCCGCTGTTCTGATATCCCATGCCTCCTTCCAAGAATCCAAGAATTGATTATACAGGGTTCATGCGAGTAAAGATAAACATTGCATTACGTATAGGGACACTCAGCCCAGTCAGACTTGTTCTGGAGGATTCATCAATACGCAGCTTTCTGTTATTGTTATTTGTTGATGTTTCTTGGCAATTGGGGAGTAAAATCTAACTTCGATTCGCGAATTCATCGAAGCAGTGATGCGCTTCATTCACTCAGAACCAACCAAATTCGTTATGTGAAGGAAGAGTTATGTCCTGCTTTGATATATGGCCCTATCATAGAACATAGATTTGTACTATCTGTACAACATACAAAAGTACAGATACAGATGTTGGGTAGGAAGACGAAGCAAAGCAAGATAGATGGATTGTTACCATCCTTGGCGACATTTCTGAGAAATTTGCTTCTCGAATATAATATGCATATATTTTTGAGACATCTCGCATTCAGAACACAAGTCATCAGCAACAACTTCAGCTCTGCATAGGTAAAGAACACGTGTGTCTTCCCCGTAAGGCTGCCATACACCATGCCGCCGAACATCTGCACGCTATTCAATCTTAGTAGCCATTGTGTGAAGAATTGTAATTCCAAATCATCTTCAGTTTGGTCCTGAACTCATGGATTGCGACGTGATAGTTCAGCTCACACACAGTCAGAATAATTTGCTTGTGCACAACCTCGACGCTTTGCTAGCCTGTGCTTACCTTAAACTCATTTTTCTATTATCTATTTCTCTCATTTGAACCTTGTTGCTTTTGTTACAGTAACAACCGAAAACCACTTTGAAGAACAATGTCTGGCGTCGAAGGAGAATCTATCGGCATCGACCTTGGCACCACCTACTCCTGCGTTGGTGTATGGCAAAACGACCGCGTTGAGATCATCGCTAACGATCAGGTTAGCAGACGCATCAATAATGAATATTCAGAGATAATTGAAAGGGTCTCAGATTAGAGAGGAAGGTCGCGATGCGTTAATCGATAGTCTACCTTACATGTGTCTAGATCGAATAATTTTGATGTGTCATTGGCACAGTGCACACTGTGAATATTTGACTTCCGAGACTCGAGGGGTGACTAATATGAAGTAAATCAAGTCTTCATGGCATTTTGCGGTTTTTGTTTGTTTCCTCTAATTCTCTCTTCGACATATTCCCTCTCTGCCTCCTGAACTTTTCTAGGGTAACCGCACCACTCCGTCTTACGTGGCCTTTAACGACACGGAGCGTCTCATTGGCGATGCTGCGAAGAACCAAGTGGCGATGAACGCTTCGAACACCGTGTTCGATGCTAAGCGTCTGATCGGCCGCAAGTTTACGGACGAAGCAGTGAAGGCCGACATGAAACACTGGCCGTTCACCGTGACCTCCGGCACGGCCAGCAAGCCTATGATCAAGGTCCAATTCAAGGGCGAAGAGAAAGTGTTCGCGGCAGAGGAAATTTCCTCCATGGTGCTCACCAAGATGAAGGAGATTGCGGAGGCCTACATTGGCAAGGAGGTGCAGAATGCAGTGGTCACTGTGCCTGCGTACTTCAACGACGGCCAGCGCCAGGCGACCAAGGACGCTGCATCCATTGCCGGCCTCAACTGCTTGCGCATCATCAATGAGCCTACTGCCGCTGCCATAGCTTACGGCTTGGATAAGAAGGGCGAGGAAAAGAACGTGCTCATCTTCGATCTGGGCGGTGGCACCTTCGACGTGTCCCTCCTCACCATTGAGGAAGGCATCTTCGAAGTCAAGGCCACTGCTGGCGACACGCACTTGGGTGGCGAAGATTTCGACAACCGCATGGTCGACTACTTCCTCCTCGAGTTCAAGCGCAAGTTCAAGAAAGACATCCGCGACAATCAGCGCGCCCTCCGCCGCCTTCGCACGGCATGCGAGCGCGCGAAACGCACGCTGTCGTCTTCGACCCAGGCCCACATCGAGATCGACTCCCTTTTCGAAGGCGTGGACTTCAACTCCACCATCACTCGTGCCCGCTTTGAGGACATGAACATGGACTACTTCCGCAAGTGCATGGAACCTGTGGAAAAGGTGATCCGCGACTCCAAGGTTTCCAAGGGCCAGGTGCACGAGGTGGTGCTTGTGGGCGGCTCCACCCGCATCCCCAAGGTGCAATCCATGCTTTCCGACTTCTTCGGCGGCAAGGAACCGTGCAAGTCCATCAACCCTGACGAAGCCGTGGCCTACGGTGCCACAGTCCAAGCCGCCATCTTGTCGGGCAATTCGGGCTCTGAGAAGCTTTCCGAGCTGCTCTTGCTGGACGTCACTCCGCTTTCTCTTGGTCTCGAGACGGCAGGGGGCGTGATGACCACCCTCATCAAGCGCAACACCACGGTGCCGGCCAAGAAGTCGCAAACTTTCTCGACCTACGCCGACAACCAGCCTGGCGTGCTCATCCAAGTCTTCGAGGGTGAGCGGTCCATGACGCGGGACTGCAACTTGCTCGGCAAGTTCAACCTTGACGGCATCCCTCCCATGCCGCGCGGCCAGCCTCAAATCGACGTGACCTTCGACATCGATGCGAACGGTGTGCTCAACGTGTCGGCTGTGGAGAAATCCACCGGCAAGGACCAGAAGATCGAGATCAAGAACGACAAGGGCCGCCTTTCGGACGAAGAGATCAAGCGCATGGTTGAAGAGGCTGAGAAGTATGCCGCCGAAGATGAGGCTAACAAGCTTCGCGTCGAAGCCAAAAACTCGCTCGAAAACTACGCGTACCAGATGAAGAGCACCATGGCTGACGAAAAGCTTGCTGACAAGATCAGTGCAGAAGACAAGGAGACGGTGAACTCGAAGATCTCCGAGACGATTTCTTGGTTCGAGAGCAACTCGATGGCTGAAAAGGAGGAATTCGAGGCCAAGCAAAAGGAGCTTGAGGCTGTAGTGAACCCTATCCTCCAGAACTTGAGCGGCGGCGCTGGCGGCATGCCTGACATGGGCGGTGGCATGCCTGGCGGCATGCCCGGTGGCATGCCCGGCGGTGGCGCGCCTGAAGAACCTGCGGACGAGGGGCCTAAGATTGAGGAGATCGATTAAGCATTGTGTAACCATCTATCGGGTTCCTACCTTGTGTGGTCTTTCGTCTATGTCGATGAGTAATCTGCCCTGATCTTGTTAAAGTGTAAATTGCTCTTCCTCAGTCCAGCTAAAAACACGGCCATGAATCATTCTGATGAAAGATGAAGAATGTGCATTATAAATCATAGAACATCAAAAGAATAAAGGATAATGGAAGTATATGATTTAGATACCAGATACAAAGAGTGAGAGCGGATGTACTAGTTACTAGTTACCAATCACATGCATAACATAACAGGCGCGTGTTTTGTATAATACGTTTGCGCATGTAGTCGGCCATAAATTAACCATAAAACATTAAGTTTCAATAAATTTACTCTCCGTTTGTGCTAATTGCGAATTGCGCAACGGGTGTCAATGAAACGCTTCACCACTGCATGAGTTCCTTGAAGCGCATTCCATGATCACTGGTCATGCGGTCATCTCGTGAAAAGGAATTATGCAAGTAAAAGAAAAGGATCTAAGTTATCTAAGGGGCTATGCGACTACGAACTACTAAATGCCTGTGGGTCAGCGGAGTCTTCGCGAGCTACTTGGCCTACGGGTCTATGGAATCTACTTGTTTCAGCTTAGTCAACTTGCTCCATGGTTGACTCCTCGTTGAGGTCGTCGCCTTCGTCGAGTTCGGGAAGCTCTTCCCCTTCGTCGACGTCTTTGTCGTCGTCCTCAATGCTGAGGCCCAGCTTGATGAGGCGGTGGATGCGGTTGGCAAAGATTTGGGGCTCGTCAAGCGAAAAGCCCGAGGTCAAGAGGGACGTGTCGTAAAGCAGCCAAATGAGATCCTTCACCGTCTTGTCACCCTGGTCTGCAGCTGCTTTCTCGCGCAATGACACGATGATGGGGTTGGATGGGTTGATTTCCATCGTCTTTTTCGAGGACATGTAGGCTCCAGCAGACGAGTCTCGCAGGGCTTGAGCCTTCATGATGCGCTCCATGTTGGCACTCCAGCCATACTCACCTGTGACAAGCACACATGGCGAGTCCGCAAGTCGAGGCGAGACAACCACCTTGTCTACCTTGTCGTCGAGGACCTCCTTGATGAGCTTGCAGATGCCTTCAGACGCAGCCTTGTCCTCTTCAAATTTCTTCTTCTCCTCTTCGTCCGTGGACACTTCGAGGCCTTCCTTTGTGGCACTGATGAGCTTCTTGCCCTCGTACTCCTTCATTTGTTGCACCGCGTACTCGTCAATTGGGTCGACCATGTACAACACTTCGATGCCTTTCTTCTTGAGCTTCTCCAAAAAGGGTGCGTTCTCCACAGACTTCTTCGACTCGCCCGTCACGTAGTAAATGCCCTTCTGGTCATCCGACATGCGGCTAATGTAATCGTCGAGCGAGGTTTGCTCATCTCCAGACTTGGTCGAGTGGTAGCGCAGCAGCTTGGCGATTTTGGCACGGTTGGTCGAGTCTTCGTGGATGCCCAGCTTGAGGTTCTTGGAGAAGGCTTCGTAGAACTTCTTGTACTTCTCTTCGTCCTCCGCGAGCTCGTTGAAGAGTTCGATGGACTTCTTCACCAAGTTCTTTCGCACCACCCGTAGAATCTTGTTCTGCTGCAAAGTCTCGCGAGAAATATTGAGGGGAAGATCTTCAGAGTCCACCACGCCCTTGACGAAGCCGAGCCATTCAGGCATCAGGTCTTCGCAGTTGTCCATGATGAACACGCGCCGCACGTAGAGCTTGATGGCGTTGAACTTCTTCTTGCTGCCACCCTCAAACATGTCGAATGGGGCGCGGCGGGGCACGAAAAGCACGGACCGGAACTCGAGCTGACCTTCCACTGAGAAGTGTTTTACTGCAGCGTGGTCCTCCCAGTCGTTGGAGAGGGACTTGTAAAACGCGCCGTAGTCCTCGTTCGACACGTCCTCGGGCTTGCGCATCCAGATTGGGTCCTGGCCATTCAGCGTCGACCAGTCGCCAGTGACTTCCTTGATTTTCTTGGTCTTTTTCTTGCTCTTGTCCTCATCTTCCGTGACGTCTTCAATCTTGGGACCGTCTTCTTCTTCGCCCTTCTTGTCGTCCTCCTCCTCTTCGGCCTCGTCGTCAGTCACTTCCTTCTCCGTGGTCTTCTCCGTGTAAAGCTTGATTGGGAATCCCACGAACTCGGAGTGCTTCTTGACCAGGTCCTTGAGGCGCCGCTCTTCGAGATATTCTTTCATGTCCTCCTTGAGCTTGAGCACGATCTTGGTGCCGCGGCCGATGTCCATTTTTTCCTCGGGTGGCGTTGGCGCTACCGTGAATTTTCCACCAGCCGACGACCGCCACGTGTGCTCCTCGTCGTCGTTGTGCTTCGAGTGCACAACCACTTCGTCCGCCACCAGGTAAGCACTGTAAAAGCCCACCCCAAACTGGCCGATCATCGAAATGTCGGCGCCAGCAGTGAGAGCTTCCATGAATGCCTTGGTGCCCGACTTAGCAATCGTACCCAGGTTGTTGATCAAGTCTGCCTTGGTCATGCCGATGCCAGTGTCCTCGATGGTGAGAGTGCCGTTGGCAGCATCGGGAATGAGGTGGACTTCGAGACGCTCTTCATTTTCAAGTACTGACGAGTCAGTTAAAGACACAAAGCGGATCTTGTCGAGCGCGTCGGACGAGTTCGAGATCTGGTGTTGTAGAGAAGGAGACAGGTCAGGTGTGGAAGAGACACCAGTGCCAGGTTGAGAACAAAAGAAACGAAAAGTGTCCGAAAGTAGTTGGAATAAGTCTTCACCAGACTAAAAGTCCGCCTTTAAGAAGATAAACTCAGTTTAAAGGCGCAACAGGGACAGAATAAACTACGCGCCAGCAATATACAAGGACAGAATTCTAAAAGATATATGTAAACGTACCAGCTCACGAAGGAAAATTTCCTTGTTCGAGTAGAAGGTGTTGATAATCAGCGAGAGGAGCTGATTGATATCTGCGCTGAACGCAAAAGTCTCTTCGCCCTCAGGAGCTGACATTGTTGGGAGAGTAAGTCTGCTAGAAGGCGACACGTGCAGGGAGAGGAAATGGTGGACTGAGTGATTCGAATCAGTACTGCCCTCACTCGAAAAACTGGAAGTTGCCTCTTAGCCCGTGGAAACACATGATATAACATGCTGGAAAAGAATGTCCTTAGAATATATGTCAGATCAGAGAACACTTGAGAGTTATCAATCAGATGGCCATGGCGTCACCTTGGGTGAAAGATATGAGCACAGAATACTTTTGTGATTGCTGAATCATCTAAGCCACATCAATCATCCATTCTAATTAGTGAGACCTGAAAAAGTTCCTGGAAAATTCTTTCCAAGGAATTGGTGCTTTCGTTTCGGCGCTTTCGCTCTTTCAACCAAGCTGAACAGTTTATATTACATGGCACTTGCCGACTACATCTTGCTAGGGAATCGGCGACAGCTGACGACTTAACTTCCCACGGATAAGAAACCTAGCAGTGATTTGCCGCATAGACCTTGGATGTGACCGTCGATCGAGACCTCAGTCCCGCCGAGTTATTCGGAGGAAAGACACCAATCGGAGCCTTAAATGAGTGCATTTATGGCTCAAATAAGTTTCCAATGTGGCTGTGGCTCCAGTGTACTTACTTTGATTGTTTTGGTACGAGAATAACTTAGACAAGGCGAGAGAAGAGTAAGGAGTAAAGAGTAATAAATGGCTTTGCTGGTGCAGGGCTGGCGCCTGGCGCCTACGCACTACGTAGCTTTTGCTTTATGCTTTGTGCACTGGCGAAGAAGATCTGGCGAAAATAATAATGAAATCACCACGATTAAACTCAACAAGCCGCGGCAGAATTATCTTTAAAGTAAAATGGAACTCTCTTAGCTCTTAGCACCGATCTCGTTACGATTTTTACTTGCGCGCAACCCACGCGCGTACACGTCTGCCGTCTGCCCGCAGCACTGACTTCTGTATTCTGCAACTGTACCTTCTGCGTCATATAGATTTTTGGGTTTGTATTGCTTCTTAGTCGAGTTCGAGTCCACCACAACTAAATTCAACAAGCCGCGGCCTAGTTATCTCTAGAAAAATAATAAAACGTAACTTGGCTCAACTTGGCCCCTAATCTCGAAAATGGGTGATGGGTGACCCATCCTTTATTCTTTGTTCCTTACTGGCCTCACTCAGCCACTCAGTTGTAAACTGCACTTACGAACCCAACTTCTGAACTCTGCCTCTATGATTCGGCTTCTCAAATAGACCACACCTCCAATAAACCCTCCCCACAATTACACTTCGGAATTTTTACTCACTGTAAGGAATGGCGGCTGTCATCGCAGCTGCTCGTATCAGCAGACGTAAACTACTCACACCATAAGCCCATCACCAGATGTCAAAACGATACAACATTTCTCGGCGTTTGTTCTCGTGAAGTCGCGATCATACTTTCCATTGTTAGGACGCTCCTCTCTACTTTAGTTTTTGGCGGCAAGGTTCACGTGGCTCGGGTTTTTGCGGAGTGCAATCCGCGGCAAGCCGAGAGCGTTGCGGCACAAGTTCACGGTGTTTTTCATCAGCATAGTGATGGTCATCGGCCCCACGCCCCCCGGCACAGGGGTAATGAACGAGCACTTCGGCGCCACCTAAATTTGCATAGCCAGAAATGAAGTCCGAGAACGAAAATATTGAGCGGAAAGAAAGAATGGGAATGCGGCAAGTTGTATCAAGCACATGATCATTTCTTTCTGCTCACTTCAAATATAAAGAAAAGGCTTGTTTTGAGATCTTGGCAAAGGTGGAAGTCTGTCTTCTAAGACGTTTGGATGGTAGAAATGAGCCTTTCCTATTCTTCTCAGCATCGTAATCGAACACCCGTTGGTAAAACATGTGTGTCTATGCGCTCACCTCCGGGAAGCACACGTCGCCCACGTACGAAAAGCCTGATTTCTTGGAGGCGTCCTCGATTTGGTGCATCCCCACGTCAATCACCACTGCGCCTGGCTTGATCCACGAGCCCCGCACGTACTCTTTCTTCCCAATGGCCACCACCAAAATGTCCGCCTGTAAAAGGTGACAGGTCGAATTTATCGTTTAAGATACGAGCGCAACACAGACACTCCTGTAGAGCTAAAACGCTTCGGCATCGCACACTAAAATGTGAGGACGAATCCACCCACCTACGTAGCTTATATGCACGCAATTGACTGCAAGTGCCATACGTGCCACAAACAAGGCTATCAACTCTACTTCTGAGTAGTATATTTCTTATGGTATCTCGAGACGACTGCGATTCCTCATCTCTTCTCCTCACCGAGCGCACGATTTCGGGAATGTTGGGGGTCCGGGAGTGGCAGCAGGTCACGGTGCCGTTCATGGACTGCAAGAGGCACACCATGGGCATGCCTACGATGTTGCTGCGGCCCAGCACCACGCAGGTCTTGCCGCTTGGGTTGATGTCGTACCTGTGCGGTGCAAGCAAGGTTGAAAAAAAAGCACGTTCAGTGAAAGCGGGAAGGTGACAGCGTAAGCTCTGCCCATACACAATCCGCATCCTTTGCGGATGAGTGAACTGCATCTAGCTTCTCGTTGCTCCTCCAGTTCCCTTTCTAGCGTTTCGCTTTGCTTTTGTTACCGCTGCAAGAGTTCCGCGCAGCCGGCTGGGGTGCAGGCGACCGCCTTGGGAGGGTCCCCGCCGCTGATCCACATGTTCCCCACGTTGAGGGGGTGAAAGCCGTCGGCATCCTTTTCCACGGAAATGGCCTTCAGCACCGTGTGCGAGTCGACGCCTTCGGGCAGCGGCAGCTGCACCAAAATCCCGTGCACCTATGTAGTATCAGACCGACGCATCACGAATCGAATGCGGGCAACCACAGGGAAGTAGATAAATGCGAAGAATTTAACGAGGCAAGCTGACTTCAAGCAGAAATTATAAAGGCAGTAAAAGAGGAAAGAGAGAAAGCAGCATGCAAGAGAAAGGAAGCTTGACAGAAGCAACCAACAGAAGCAGGAGCAGCATCAGCGGCAGCGTGAAGCTCCTACCTTAGGGTCTGCGTTCAGTTTTTCGACTTCCGCCAAAATTTCACTCTGAGTGGCAGTAGCTGGCATGTCCACGTCAACCGAATGGAAGCCAATTTTCTTTGCTGCAAGCTTCTTCATGCGCACGTATGCTTTCGAGTCCGACCGTTCACCCACGATCACCACTGCCAAGCCGGGCACTACTCCGTGGTTCGCCTTCAAGCTCTCCACTTCCGCAGTCAACTCTTCCAGCATCACTACGAGTTAAGCATAGAAAATAAAAATCAGACAGTAAAGTGGTAACTTGATTAGCTATAGTTATTCGGTGCAAAATACTAAGCCGCCGTGATTGATCAACAGTCAGATTCCTCACCTTTGCGCGTTGCGTTGCCATCGATGAGTTTGTACGCATCAGATGCAGCCGAACCTGACCCTGAGTGCTCCGTTTCAAGCTTCTCCTTGTACATTTTGTAAGCAACGAGGGATGCCACGGCTGCGCCGGCCGCCAACACCATTTTTTTTGAGTCCATGGCGAGGGTCGAGTAATTTTTATCCTGCGGTACGCGGTACGGTACAGAAGGTGTGACGTGGAGAGGTCTAATATAATATACCAACTGCCCACCAGTCATCACATCTGTCCCGGCGGTACAACAGACAAGCATCGCCGCTCGCAACATGACTGAGGAAGTTGTTCATGAGAGGCAGTTCGAATGCAAAACCCTGCGAGCCGTAAGCTGGGGGGATAGTTCATGGCATAAGCCTTTCCGCCTGGTGTGGTCTGCTGGTGCCTATAGAAGAACTTTCGAAGACAGCAGCCACAAATAAGCCCAACCCGAGCAAATTATCAAAAGCTGCATATCAGGCGGTTGCGTTGATGAAACATCGAATTCCTCCCACGCGAATGAGGGTTTCCCTCGCGTCCACAGCTTTGCTGCCCGTTAGTAGCACAGTGCTCACTCCCACACTCCCACAGCGCCATAAAGAAGTACATTTTTGTGCCAAGATTCTATATATTAGAGCAGTCTTGTATTCATTTTTTCGAATCCTATTTCGTTCGTTCATACTGTAAAATGGACGCAGCGCAAGGCGACATCGCTTGGCAGTTTAAGAAAGTCCCGATTAGCCTACAAGAGGTACACTTCATAGATTTTTAAAGTCCTCCAGCCTGATGATGAAAATCTTGGCCCTGGCGACTAGCTTGTTCATCTTGATCTAGCTTTGTGCTAGTTCTGTCAGGATGGTTATTGAACAGCTGCTTTACCGCATCGACAACGAAAGTTACCCACTATGCTCTCCAAACTTCCCAACCCAGCAAGTAAAATTGTTTTCGTGGAAAAAAAATGCCCTATGTATAATACTAGGCGGTTGATCTGGCTGCCAAAGCCAAGGACGAAGGCAACAAATGCTACAAGTCGAAGACCTATGAGAAAGGAGTGGCCTATTACAAAGCTGGCCTTTCCAAGCTTAAGTCAGCGCAGGTGCGATTTTTTGCTGCAATCTGCTGAAGCTTTTTCATACGATTGGAGTAGTTGTATCAGTTTTTACGCTAAACCTTGTATTATCTTTCAAGTTATTGCAAGATAAGAGAATTATCTTTATAGTGCAGCCTCTCAACAAAAGGTGCCACCTGTCGATTTCACGGATTGTTATTTTTTGTGTTCTTCCGGATACAGGCTCGCAAACTCCCTGGTACGCAAGCAGGCGCAGAGGGTACTGCGCCAGCACTCGCCGCCCAATTGGAGACATCTCTCCAGGTAATTGGGTCTGCAATGTGCGTTTGAGTGTCAAAATTACCTGTATGCTAGTAATGCGCATCCTCCTATCCTTCTTTGCACCTCTTGCATCTTTTACGCGCAGTATGCCTCTTGTAGATTGCACGCATGGCCCTTGCCATTAGCGCCATTCACCATACTTTTATTTCGATATTTGCGTCTCTCTCGTTGTGCTCACTCCAATGTCGAAATGCAGTTGAACGTGGCCATGTGCCTGGTGAAGCTGAGTGCCTGGGAAGAAGCCATCTCTGCCTGCAGCACCGTGCTGCGCCGCGCCGATAACGCCGGCCACCCTAAAGCACTCCTCTGGCGCGCTAAAGCTTTTGCTGCGAGGTAAAATCCTCTCCGAATCACAAACATTATGCGTGTTGTCTCCATATCTAGCGATTCATTTTTCAATTTCCAATTTCAATTTTTCACCCTCTCTTCACGACCCTTCCTGCCTGGATACATCACAAAAGCATAATTTTGTTTACTTTGAATGATTTTGCAGCCCGCACCGTGCCGATGGGTTATCGAAAGCGAAGTCTGATTTGGAAGCTGCTCTAAAGAGTGCACCCACGGACAGCCTGGTGCTTTCCGAACTGAAAAGCGTGAAGCAGCGCCTCCAAGAGGACGGAAGTTCACTCCCTGCCACTGCTACTGCTACTTCTGGCCAAACGAATAGTCGTTCTCCTGCTGGATCCGCATCTGCAGCCCCCACTGGAGGAAAAGCGAATGCCAGCAGTAGCAACAGCAGTAGTCAGGCGAGTGCAGCGGCTGCCGATGTGCCGAAACGTTTACCGAACAGCTCTGCCGCAGGTGGGAATGACGACGACGAAGAGAAAGAAGCGGACGCCCAATTGAAAGCAGGGTTTCGCAAAGCTTTGCATGCAGGCAGCGGAAGTGCCAAGGGTAGCGGCAAGAAAAACAGCGGCAGTGGCAGTGGCGGCGGACTTCTGGGTGACACGCGCACAGACCAGGTTCCTTCAACAACGACCAGAGGAGGAGGAGGAGACGAAAGCACTTCTTCTTTAAGCCCTGCGATGAGCCCTGAGGAAGCTGCAATCCGAGCTGAGGATGCTCGGAGGCGGGCAGAAGCAGCCGCCATTGCCGCCGTTGAAGAACAAGACGACGACGATGACTCGGGAGCTGCCGTGAGCGGATACCGCACCCGTCCAGACGGAGTCAAAGTGCCTGCGTGGAGCCGTTCAGAGAGCGACGGCAGCAGTAGCACTGCCAACAGTGGTAGTGCTAGTAGTGGCAGCAGCAGTAGCCGCAGCAGCAACAGTGGCGCACCAGTGCGGTTGCCAGTGGCGGCGCCTCAAAAATTGCCGAGCACTCCTTCAACGGACCTTTCTACCACCACCCAAGGTAGATCTAACAGTGGCAGCAGCAGCAGCAGCAGCAGCACCTCCGCTGCCAGAAGTAGTGGCAACACTAGTGGCAACACTAGTGGCAGCGGTGGCGCCACCTTCAACCGAGGCTACCGTGAGCGCGACATGACCAGCTGGTGCGTAAGCGTGCTGCTACGGGACGTGCTCTCGGGAGAGCTGGCGTTCAAGCTGCCCAACTGCGAAGGTGTGTATTCATGCTAGAGATAGGTAAAGCGTGCGTGCACGCAATGACCGATGCGCACGCACGCACTGTTTCGAAGTCACCAGGTTTTCTGTGTTCAATTTTTGACAGACGTCATCTCTTAGCTGATACTGTAGGCAAACACAGATTGACTCCTTGTTGTGTACGCATATAAGCGGGATCATAACGTGGTTGCTGCTCTTCTCTTTTGAATATCCCTATGTGCGTCTATGTCAGGCACCCTGAAGCTGATGCTGCCGTGCAAAGATTTGCGAGGCGACGCTCTAATGGTGGCCAGGCACGGCACGTGGGACCACACCTTTGACTTCAGCTTTTCGGTGCAATGGGAAGCCAAGGTGCGGTGTTTGCCTCGCTGTGGTCCTTTTGAGAGTTGCACGTGAACTTTGGGATTTATGGATGGCGACATGATTTTACTAAGATATATGAAATGCTGAAATAGGCTTAAGCTTTGTGCGACGAGGCGTTAGTGTTTGGTATGCGTGTGGTACTATTGTTGGTAATCTTGCTCTGAGCCTCCTTCTTCACTGGTTTTTGCTTGTTGTTCTTGAACCTTCGAAGGTGGGGCAGCCTCGCATGGAAGAGGTGGAAGTAAAAGGCAAGAAGCAAATGATGTTCCTGGGCTTACCAACTTATGAAGGCTCGCTGCGATTTGCGGACGTGTCGCACTTGCAATCGGTGGGTAGCTTTAACTACACTATTAACAACATTTAGAGACAATTCAATTCATACGTCATGAACAATCGGTGTACTTGTTGTGTTTGTTCCTGCTTTTAAACCCCAACCTGTTTT
>Ga0307931_1000268_pt1 | contig 30594 bp, 25 predicted proteins | sample OrgLakmetageno47_FD_201816 | JGI IMG/M metagenome (GOLD analysis project Ga0307931, IMG submission 201816) | Saline water microbial communities from Organic Lake, Antarctica - #47 | ecosystem: Environmental > Aquatic > Non-marine Saline and Alkaline > Saline | place: Antarctica: Organic Lake...
ATTTGCGTAAGATTTTGAGAGCGGCTAAAGCACGGCAGTGCGGAGGGGCACTGCAATTCCCAGGTCGATTGAAAGTTTCTACGGCATGCTAGGGCGTGGGGCGCAAAAAAGAAGGCGTGAGAACTTTCCAACTTTTGCGGGCAAAAAAAAATCACCCAGTCCTCCCGCTTCGCGTTTCATTATGGCTCATAGAGTAAAATGGGTTCACGAGGAGAAGCACCCTGCGCACGAGGCACTGACCACGTGTGCCGGACAAATCTGTTATCTGCAGTGCGGGCGGGATGGTCAGTCAGAGCCTCTGCTCGGCGAGGGTGTTCTTCGATCTGAATCCGTAACAGCGGGCACGCCAGTTACTAATCGGGCCAGTGCCGAAGGCACAAAAAGCCTTGTTCTCTTTTGCGACTAAATTTTACGCCAACGGTTTCCTTCTTGCTAGTGGCGCCGCTCCAGCTTCAGCATGCGCCCATCTCCAGGAGGAAAAAGGGTATAATTTCCGCACTTGCCGTAAACACGTGAATTCTCAATGAGAACAGGATTTTTTCGGCGAATTATTTATCAGCAGCAAATCAGAAAAATCAAATAGCACTTTCACGTGCATGTCGTTTGCTCTCATTATCTCTCTATATGTCCGTTTGTTTTGATTCTGCCGTGGTCCTTCAGCTCGACTTGCCTGGAGGGCACAAATGGGCGTTAGCTGAAACAACTTTGTGGTTGTGATCAAACGGCCTCAGCTCGTCCCCTGATTCGGCACGTGGAGAAAACCAAATGTCCGCTCCAACGGACAACAACGCGAGTTCTTGTCGTCTAGCTAGCGTCTGTCATCTGCACCCGCAGCAGGAGGTTCCAGATATATTTTTCACGGGCAACCTTGCCCAAAAAATCGGCAGCATCGACAGCGTGGCCAATATGCCATGAAAGGACGTGCCAAGTACCCCAGCTCGCGATCTCGATCTTCAGAAATTGTTGGTGTAGGGAATACTCGTCGAACGCCGACACACGCCCAGCCCAATCAGAGAGCACCTTATTCTCCGACGATGTCTACCTCGCATCCTGCGGCTGATGGACCAATTCGTCGCCCAAGCGGTGGGCGACGCCTCGACGGCTCGGAACGAAAAGCCCATGCTAGATATGAGCCTGACGAGATCGGATCAGATGATACTCGAGTCTCAGCGAACTCCTTCGTCGGGGCAGCTGATTCAGCTCGAGGCATGGGCGGCGGCGAGCACCTCGATTCTGGCGCCCTCTTGGACGCAATCAAGCATATCGTTACCGAAGCCGTTGAATCCAGCTCCTCAGAGCAACGTGTAATGATTACATCTTTAGAGGAACGTGCAATAGCGCTTGAAAAAGTAGTTGTTAAACAGGTGAGTTTTTATTTCATTTTGTGCACCTCAAGAATTCTTATCAATAAATGAACAACTGCAAACATATACTACCATTTTTAAAAATATGATAGGGCTTTACCAAAGGAGACTTTCGTTTGTCCAATCTCTTCAATTCTTTTTTTTTCTCGGTCAAGCTTGAGATATTGTGTGCGTGCAGGAGGCTGAAGCGCGCGACTCATCCTTTAAGCACGACACTCCCGTAGTGGTGACACCCCGCGCCACGGGCCCACCGCGGAGCCGCTCACTGTCAACCCGAATCCGAAGTGCTACGCACTCTCGCTCCAATAGTAAGGGTGACGACAATGCAGGGTTGGTTGAAGCAAAAGATGATCGAGCGCCAATTAAGACTGAGGCGAGTGAGCTAACCAAGAATGAGGCGAGTGAGATTTACGGTCCTACGTCGACTACAAGCGCGTTACACCAGCAAGCGGCAGCGCCGGCGAAAGCCTTGAACTCGTCGAGAAGCAGTGAAGAAGGAAGCAGGGCGGTGGGGCTAATGGCTGGCGACTTGATATACTTGGAGCGGACAAAAGACGATTGCGGTGGTCTATCGGGCATTGTTTTCGGCGATGCAAATTTAGGCACATTTGGAGTCGAAGAAAACGTGACAGAAGTAAAAGCGGGAAAGGGACCATGGCGCTTCACCAATAGTGTGTTTCGGCTGATAAGTAGGCTTGATTATCGTGCGCGCGACGAATACTCCAGACAATTGGAGAGTCAAAATTCTGTCAAAAATTTGAAGGAAACTGTGGACTCTCCAACAAACGAGAAGGAAGAATCTTTAACCAGCGCTACGTTAGAACATACTACTGTTGTCGACCCAACGAAAGTGGAAGTGAGTGTCCCACCGCCTCCCACCGAAGTGAAAAACGCTAGTCCAAGTGACTTGGATCTGGCGAAAGAGCGTAACGACTTAGAGGACCGTGAAAACGTTGCTGCGCTTGAACGCATGGAACGCGGCGAGGGAAAGAGTATCCGGTAACGCATGATTCAAATACTTTTGTAGATATAAACATCATCATTTACTTTTCATCTTTATAGCCTACACTGTGCATTTTGCTATATTACACTTCTTTCCAATTATTTAACTTTGAATGACTCATACTGCATAGGTATGGGGATGTGATTCAATTGCAGCACTGGTCATCTGCGTGCTTTTTAACTCTTCACAATGACGCAGCCCCAAGTGACCGAAATTGCCGCCGCGCTTCTCTTCAAACCAAAGGCACCACGGGAGCACACTTTTACATCCTTCCATGCTTCAAAATCAGAACCATCGGAAGTGAAGTGTTGGCTGGGGACGGGATCCTCCTGCACTCTGTGCTGGCTCCGGGTGTGACTTTGGGCTTGGGTTTTGCTAATGGTGCGTGGCGATCTACCAATTTAGAACCGAAGCCGACATCGAGTCCGCCACCGAAAGATGGTGGGGCTGGCGTTGACCTTCCTCTGGAGCTTGCCGCACGTGGACGCAGGTGCGAGGTCAACGGCTCCATGGAAGAGCGCGGCGGTTTCGCGGTAAGTGATGAGATTCTATAAACTGTTTACGCGCTTTATCGACTTCTTTTTCAAAAGCCCTATGAGTGTTTGCTTTCATTGATCATTAGCATTATTCTTTCAACTCTCAAGAATTTTTTTTTTCATTTTATCTCATTTCTCAACTCGACACTTCCTGAAGTATATCTTTTACTTACTTGGTCAAGCGAAATCTTCTTGGTTCACAGGTGCGACTGTTCCGCAAATCCATGGCCAGCAATGCCACGAATCTGCTGACATCGATTGATTATGTGCGGCTTTCACATCCTGAATCAGGCGGTTGGATTCAAGCTTCAGCGAATAGTGACAAAGGTTCGATCCTGGACTTTGCCGAAGGTGAATACGAGAGAGCAGAAGTCTCAGGCAAAGCTCACAGTCAATGCTTACTCCGAGAGAGAGGCGCCCCAGCACACGTACCTTATGTAAAGGTTTCGCCTTCAATGGAAGGGCAGTACTCAGCTAAGGGTGTATGGGCACTGGAGCTTGTTGACCGCACGACATCAAACCCAGTACTCTGGCGGTCACCGCTTCGACTAAGGCATATTGCTTCTGGCAAATATTTAGCCGTTGATTCGTTTAAGCCTGCTGCTGCTGCGTTGTTGCACAACACGCAAAATGCTTTGTCTGGCACGGACGACAAGGAAATCAATTTATCTAACGATAAAAAAACAGCAAGTTTGAACAACCCAACGAGCAATGTGCTGTACGACGCGGGGCTCGTAGCAGCAGCCGATGCATCGCTGGCACCAGGAACACTTGGATCCGCCGAGTCTATGGTTTTCTACCTGACACCGTCGGGGGTTCCGCATGATAATGTTCTCCCGAAAAGCACCATTACTGCCTGTATCGAACACCGCCCGCCACCAAAATCTCATGCTGCTCAAAGATATGAGAGGATTCGCAGTGGCCCCAATAGTGACACTTGTGCTCTTTATCTATCGGCTTCTATAAATGAGCTCAAGCCGCAAATAGAAGGTGCACCTCAGTACATTGGAAAAAATGCGATGCGAGCCAAAAAAGAGCCCAGTGTTATTGAAGGCGGCGAATTCATCGTTGGGAAAACATCTAAAATGAGAGGGTTGCGGCTGCTTTTTGGGCTTGAGCAGTCTCCTGATGATGCACTTAAAGTAGTGCCGGTGCAAAACCGAGATGCTCGAGCTCTCGATGCATGCCTTAGCCGACTTGCCACTCTCAAGTTATACAGGCATTTGACGATCTTGCGCGTAGATGCCAACCAGGAAGGATACTTGATGTTACAAGAGAATATCGCCAAAACTTGCTTTGGGATTTTGGCAGACGTCGCGAAAGATGGGCTACTCGCCAAAAGTGGCGCACAAACTGCATCTGACCTCCTGAAATTAGCGACCACTTCAAAAAGTGAGTTTTGTTACCAGCGGTAGTAATCTTGATTCGTTTTACACAACATGAATATCTTTTTCCTTGAACGGCAAAGTCTCACTCTTTTACTTCGTCGTTTTTAGGTGGGTTAGACGCAAATTTCACTGCCCACGCCCCGGACGCCGTACGTTCAATCGCCAGCTGCCCAGGTAATGCTCGTGGAAGTGAAAGTGCTCGATGCCCTCATTGAGTCCACTCTCGCGCCTTATAGTCGCAAATACGGCGCGTCACCATTCCGCAATATCAGCGAATGCGATGTAAGTGCGTACTCAATTCAGATGCTCCTCTACTATACAGCGAGTGAAATGGTAGCCAAGAATTCAGCCGCGCAGGCATATGTTGCTCGATCAACTGCACGGGTCTGGAAAAGCAGTGGAATCAAGCATGCCATCGATTGCATGTGTCACCGCAGTGAAGACCCCCAAATTCAGGCTCCTACTTCAAAACTAGAAAAACACGAGCGCGTTCAAGAGAGATGGATAAACTTACTGATATATCAATCAGCAGATCCTTTGGGCTCTACATTGCTCCTTACTGAGCTCGTGAAAGGTAGCACCGCCATCTTTCCAACTCCTGCTTCATCTAATGATTTCTTGCAGCTGATCAAAGCTCTCATCAGAAATATAGGGCCGGAGCGCCGTCTTCTGAGCATGATCTCGGCACTATGTGCTGCAGGGGGGATATCAACACGTGCTCACCAGGAAGCATGCGTGCGGGCCTTGTGGATGCAACCTAAAGACCGTTATGCATTTGGCTTGACCTTTCACGAACTTCCTGAAGCCAAGCCTAAAGAGGTAACTAGTAATCCGGTTACGCTCAAGAAAGCTCCTCGCAACAAGCGCAGCAGTGCCACGGAGTCGTACGAGAAGACGCAACTCGTCGGTGGCGACACAACTACTACGTCCCACTCGGAGATCGCTGTGTGCTGGCATTCTCCCGGAAGCCGAGAAAGCCCAACAGAATGGCGAGCTGATAATGACGCGCTGTGGTTTGCTCCTGAGGATCTTGGCCTTCTTGTTGTTGGCAGCCGCAACCCATCTCTCGAAAACACATCACCAGATTGTAAGTATAATTGGCCCAGTGACCCAACAACAGCTGATATTTCAGACGCGATCAATATTAGAGAGACGATCAAAATAGATCATGACGAAACCTTGGTTGATCTGGGGCAGATGCCATTGGTGCCTATTCAACATCTTCTTTGGCCGTTGGAGCCTCAGCGTCTTTGTAAATGAGTCACTGGCGAGCACTTCAGCCCAGAGTTGTCAAAAGAACTCGCATCGCCACGACGTTCTCAAAAAGTCACAACAGAAAGCAGAAATGGTCGAGTGCTTGGTGAACGCAGCAGCTCCTTTGTCATCCAGAAAGCTTCGCAGATAAAGACGAAACCGGAAATTGAACGTTTTCAGAAGCATAAGCAATTGGTACGCCCGATGTGAGTGGAATTGTGATAAAAATCCACTACCACAGTTATTTTTAATAGGATTGCATGCTGGAAGATAACGCAATTTTCTTTAATAATTTCATGACACTTGCACACTTACTTTAACCATCAAATTTAGGCGGAGTATGCTGTGGCTCAGCTGGAGTTGTTGGCAGACATGTGCCGAGGCCGTTCTCAGCTGCCCATTTTGCACCTCGAAAAGTCTTTTCCTTACAGCATGCTACTCAATTTGGCAAATCGTGCCGATCTTCCGTGTTGCTTTAAAGCGGCTTGTCTTAGCCTCATACAGGTACTACCTGCCCAATCCTGCATGCGCGCACATTTCTACTGTCATCAGAAACTCTTGATCGAAAAAATTGCGCATCTTCTTGTTGCTGACTTCATTAAATATTACATAGAGATATTGCGATCACAAAAATTTGTTGCAGCAAAATCGACCAGGTCCTCTATTTGGATCGTTTCCCTCGCCTGGCAAATGGTGGTGCGCCGAAAGTACCCGAACTGTTGTGGGTGCTAAATAGACCAACGTCTAAGCACACATCAACAATGCCTGGCCCAGCCGCCTCTCAAGCATTTTCGAAGCAGACACTGCACTCTGCGAAGAAATTCGTCCAACTGCTTCCCCCTCAGGTTTGTGCCTGAGCTTGTGATACGTCAAATTTCTTTCAGCATATAGCTCACTACACCAAACATGCTCCACTGCTGGGTTGATTGTCAGGTAGATGAATTCGACTTTACTTCACTGGAAGCAATGTGCGGGGACGTATTTGATTCTCTGAAAGAAAGCGAAAGAAGAGAGGAAAGCATGAGCGGATTCATGGCAACTTTAAAGCCGAAACAGCTGCTGATGGAAAGCTAGATGCATTGAAAGAAGAAAAACAGAGTAATGTCGCCTTTCAGTGAGCATCGATGAAATGTCTGCAAGCGCTTTTGAGTTTTGGCTTATTTGACAGTGAAAAAAAATTGCACGTCCTCACCAAGCAGTGCATTGCGATTCTGTACTGGAAAATTTACAGAGTTGACAATCGGGAGGAGAATACAGACTCAGAAAATATGAGCAGCACTCGGATTGAATTAGCAAAGAGTGCAATAGACGTCCTCCTCGGAGTTTCAGATCTACGCATGTCTTCTTGTCTCGCCAAGTTACTCTTCAATTTCAAGCAGAGACTGCCGCGAAACAGCGGAGCTGTCAAATTCAAGAGCACTTCTTATAATTACCTGACGGGTGCCACAAACGAAGCGCAAAAAGAAGTGCGAAATGATTTTGGGGCCCTTTTAGAACTTGAGTCGGACGACATCGGGGAGTTTGATACATCAGATTTGGAGACATGTTCCAGTATTGACGAGCTCCTCATGGCAGCGCTGCTGCAGCCCGATGACAAGTTGTTTTCTAAAGGCTTAGACCTTTACCAGCGCATAAATCAGCAGCGTAAGGAGCTTCTAGGATTCGCACAAGACGTTATTTTGCTACCATCTCCTGAGATTGGTGTGTTCGGCAATATTCAAAGCCTGCGTGTTGACATCAACAAGCTGCGTTTCTTACTATCCAATTACTCTACGTGGGGGGTGAGATCACCGCTTTCAGGCGCATTTAATGACGATGACTTCAGTGCAACTATGTCGGTTATCGACCGATTACTATGCTTTCTGTATGATGATGAAAGTCCATCCCTTGTCAACCCTACTCTGGCAGATCCTCGTCCACATGTATCGTCTAATGAGAATATCGACTTCGGAAATTCCTCAAGCAGTAGTCAAGATCGCTTGCCTTTTTGGGATGTAGACATCGCTGCAACCTGGGCACCCAGCGCAACAGAGATGAAAGGGCGAAAAGTAATGGTCAAGAACCAAGATATTTTGCGGTCACTTAATCTCCAGGAACTTTTGAGATTGGCAGCGATGGGGCCTTCAAAAATTGATACCAACATATCTTACAAAGGGAGTCTCTGCAGCGACGACGAAAAGAAGGAGTCCAGCATTCGTCTGAACTTAGTACACAGGGCCCGTTTACGTCTAGCAGCGGCTTTTACAGCCGGAAATCGAGCCAACCAATCTGAGCTGGCTTCTACTTTACCATTCCTGGAAGAGATGATAGCACCGCATGTACTTAAATTAACCAGCAATTGGAAACAGACAATAAGGGAATCAAGCATCTTCTCAAGCAACAGATTAGACACCGCTGATCTTGTGCAGGCAGTGGTCTTATCAATTTTAAAACGCAATGAACCTTTGGTAGAGAAAGTTGGGCCAACCCTTATTAGTTATTCCGCAGATTTGGCAAACGCGTCTTCAGATGTCTCCACATCTCCTGAGCTGGAACTCTTTTTCATCGCGTGCGTACCCGATGGACGCCCGGTGATTCGCCTTCAAAATCTCATTGTTCAGGCGATTTTGCACCCAAAACGCAAACATTTTGTTGACAGCCTCAGAGACTGCCTCAATTTTACTCTCGACACCGAAGACGTCGACCACGAAGTGCCGGTAGAAAATCGCCGGAATATAGGACATGCCAGCCTCATCGACCGCAACACAAAAGAATCCGCCGAAAATGGTAACGGAAGTCCGAAAGTATCCAACCACGCGCGCTTGCTAAAGCTGCTGCGGTGCTTGGTTGAAGGCGGTAACGAAAACGCATGGCAGCGGCTTACCACTATATTAGGCATTTCTCTTGAACCTGGCTTTGAGACACTAGTGAATTTTGTCGAACGTGCTGGGCTCCTTAGCGACACTTCATTGGACTTAGAAAAACAGGCTGAGCGCGAGGCAGCTGTGAGTTTAAAAAGTATTCTACACCTTCATACAAAATAGCTGTCGCTGTTGATTTCCTTCATTTTTGCTTGGCCTTAACTGCGCGCTCTTTTTCTTGTCCAGGTACACAACCTCTTTGCTGACTCAGTCAAGATTTATTCAAGTGGTACCGAGGTGAATGATGCCGGTCCACCTCGAGCGCTTAACGGTCTTCTCTCCGAAGTGGTGTTGCTGATGCCACCAACGAAAGAGTTGCTGGAAGCTCCGTTTCTCTGGGAATATATCGAACATGTGGCGATTCCAATATTGAACCACTTCGAGCGTTTCAGGAACGCAGCAAGCAAAGATCAAGTTTTCGATGAAACTCCGAAAAGTAAAGCTCGAAAAACGTCATGGATGATGCGGGGCGCTAATTTAACTGAGAAGGGCATAAAATCCACATGGGCGCCTGAAGACGTGCGCTCGCCAGTCTCGGCGGACATTGAACTGACCGAAGATGTGCTGGACCTAATAGAAGACACTTTTACTGAGTTGAATTTATTGAACTTGTGGCGCAATGCTAAAGTTTTACATGGGAAACTTATTTCTGATCTGCCTAATGCTGCCGAGGGAATCCTTATCGAAAGGTCGAATCATCCGATTTATTTGGAGGAAGCATTCAAAGATTTCACGTCAGAAAAGTATAAAAGACTGGAGCAGAGATTGAAAAATGCCAGGAAACGCGGCGGCGAGGAACAAGCGCAAGCTGAAACAGATATGGTCAACGCAGGCGTCATGACATTACTTGAATTCAAGGACTTGATGCACGAATTCCGAGAAATTTCTGATTCGAAGGAGTTCAAAGCAGGGATCGGCGGAAAAAGAGCTGACACGATTTAAATAGAGCCCCAAGTAAAATAGTTGAGGTAGTGACCGAAGAAAAAGCTGAAGAACTACCGTCGATTGGTCTGCCAGGCTCTCGTGGAATTGTTTTGGATGAAGAAATCGGGGATTCAGATGTAATCAACATGCATACTGCAGAAGGGTCATTTGCCAAGAAAGAAGAACAGCGCCATGACCAAGCATTGCCGCCTTCAGTCAGTAGAAAGAAGCTACATAACCTAATTATGATAGGTATGCAGTATCCTGGTCTTTCGTTACTGATATCTACTGATGAAGATTTGCTCGATAAGGCATTTGAAGTTGCTGACGTGAATTTTAGCCAAACGATTGAGCTCGGGGAATTTGTCGAGGTATTTGAATCGTTGAATGAAGGCGCTTCGGATCATTCTAACCGAAACAGAGGACTAAAAAGAGGCCGACTTTCTAAACGTGCAGCCTTGTGTGCAGAGCGAATACTTTACTTTGCTCAAAACGGTGAGAAGGATTGGGCAATAAAAGTGACGCCAGGTAATCCTTCACCACCTATGCCACCGCGCGCAAGCACTTTGACCAAACATGGTCGGACGGTGTCGCGCAAGAACTTGACACATGCACAACGCCTCCTTGAAATTGCGCCAGGGGAAGTGAATCTTATGGAGCAAGCATCACCGTTGCCCACTGGGAATCTAAATGAACAGTTTGCCGCATTCCAAGTTGCTTGCCGCCACAATTACGAAATCATTGAAGCTGTAAACTCGCAGCGATTCTCCATGGTTATGAGCATGCATCGAGGAGGTTGCTCAGAGAAGAATAACAAAGCTACAGAAGTTAACTACGGGCCAAATTCTAAGTGGAATGAAGTTTCCATTCGAATGCTCAAGTACATTGAGGACAACTTTTTGGACGCCAGCGTCGCAGAGTCAGTATTGCGTTTCTTTTTCGTCTTGCAAACTCATTTGATACTCGCGCGGGCTGGTGGCAAGAAAGAAAATACTATCCAAGATTTCAGGGACTTGGATGGAAAAGCACAATAACTTTATGTGTCGGCTCAAGATTGTCTCGACTATCTCGGGTTGACGACGCTCCTTGCAAAGATATTGATGGCCGTTCATATGGGTGAAGAAGGGTCCGTGGCTGACATTGCAGTACAACTCTTCATAGAACTTTTAGTTGGTGGGAATCTGCGAGTTCAGGAAACTCTATTTCGGTGCGTACGTACTGCCTACAATTTCGCTGTAGGTAAGACATTGAAATCATTTGAAACATCGTGCTGTTCCAACCATGCAGGTACCTCGAGAAACACGACACCACCGCCAGATTTTTACAGCATATCGTATCGCGGCTCGATTTGGACTATGCTGGCTTAGTTCTCTGCAAACAGAGACAAGAGTTTGGAACAAATCTCAGTCTGCGTGCCAGGCAATACGCAGAAAACGCAGTGCAGACTCTTCGCTTTCTTCAATTACTATGCGAAGGCCATTGCGCTTTCTTTCAGGTCTTTCTGCGGGAGCAGCCCTCACACGCTCTACAGCTCGACCTGATTGCTAAGGCGGTGAAGTTTTTTGTGTTTCTTGTAGACTCACCGCAGTCCGCAGCTTTATTCAGCGAGGCAGAAGAGGCTCTCGTGGCACAATTGTTGGATTTTCTCACTGAAACGATGCTTGGGCCATGCCCTGGCAATCAAGTTCAGGTGGCGCATGTCGATGTTTTGAGTGCAGTTAACGATTTAGTATCAGCAAGCTGGCGTCCTCCAAAAGATCCAACGAATAAGTTCGGTCGCAGTGGGCAAATTTCCGTGGACGGAATTACTTCACCAGTACTGCAATTGTTACCAGGCCTTGGGTCCCACGCAAAAGAGGTCTTCTTTGCTGCATTTGGGCGTGATTTGCGCTGCCGTGCTTGCCGTCTGCTTTCAGCTTGCCTTGAAGGTCGCGTTGATCAAGCTACGCACCTTGCGATTGCACATCGCATCGAGCGCACTGGCCTCAACCGATTATCAAGTGAACTTCAACGTGATGTTCTGGCCATCTATGCGAGGGCCGCCGCGATTGCCCACAACAGCAGAGCAGGCAGCTACAGAAGCCATGGAGTCAGCCTTAAGTGCAATCGAGACAGTACTTGAAATATTTATTCCGAGTGATGATGTTCACGCCACTTTAGCCTCTGATCAAAAATCGAACGTGATTGCGAACGGGAATGCAAGCGACAAGGCTGAAGATAGCAATACTGGTAAACGTAGCGCACCCAAAAAGGAGCAGCCTTTACTGGCGCGCATTGAAATTGCATGGCGAGGCCGTGTTGAGGCCATGGTGTTCCCTTTGCCACAAGAAGCGCCTTACTTGCCCCACAGTTGGGTCGCAAATTTCATGCTTGAGGTTGACTTAACCGCAGCTGAGACCCGGACTGGGGAACTTATCGCTGCTGTGCCAGTCCTTATCGCGAACATGCACCACGTTTATTCGTGCAGCCAGAAGTCAAACCTGTACACGTTCCTGCACCACAACGTGACATCGATTAAGCTCGTCATGTACTCCTTTGTTGTTCTTCTCAACTTGAACGTCCTCATGTCTCCTCAGTCAATCAGTCATCCAGCCGAATCAGTGTTGAACCTTCTCGAGGGCACGTCGTCTCTAGCCAGACATGAAGTAATTGGTCTCGGAATAACTCTCTTTCTCGGCTGCGTAAATTTTCTCGGGTACTTCGTTATCATGGTATGTCTCCTAGTTCACCCTTCTACCCATTATCCCTTCTTTAAATGCTCGCATAATACACACTGACTTGTTTCTCTCTGTTATCCCATCCCGGTCACCTCTACTCAATCAAGTATTATATCGCCCTCACGGAGGTGCCTATTCTGGTCCAAGAGTTTGATCTCACGGTGGCCGCAAACAAAAAGGTGCTCATCACCGAAGACAAATTCAGTGATCCGGGCGCCTTCACTTTTTGGGGTGTGACGTTAGTATTTAATCTTGGTTTTTGTGGCATGCATGCAGTCAATTATGGCGCTGCTTGGAGATTGTACGGTGCAACTATTGTTGGCATTAATCTTCCTTGGACTCTTCTGTGCGTCAGAAACTACATCATAGTGCCAACGAGCAAATTTCAACGGTTGTTTTGTATTGCCTTTGATTGCACTGTCACCAAGCCATATTTTCGCAATCATTTGTTACTGCAATTTGTGTCAACGCAAGGTTTTATTCAGTCTGAGTATTTTACTCTCATGCTCCTTGATATCGTCAGCAACTCTTCAATACTCTTGTCAATCATAAAGAGCGTTACGTCACCGGGCGCCTCCCTTGGGATGGTGCTTTATTTGTTCATTTGTAGCCTTGTCATTTGGGCATCCTTTGGGGTTGAGCACTTCAGTGAGATGCTTTTGGTTCCGTACTGGGATGAAGACATGGAAGAGGAGGACGCCAAAAGCTGTTCAACTACTGTCGGCTGCTTCTGGTTTTCGCTGATTGGTCCGCGCGTGAGCAGAATCCTTGTAGTATTACAGATCACCCTGTAGACGACGCCCCGCGCCACTGCTGCTCTTCTCCCCCCTGTAGTGTCACTTGCTCGCATAAACTGGAGTTCTTGCCCCAGTCGTTGGTACTTGGTACTGCAGTACGGGGCCTCTGACCTCAAGCTCATCCTGGACCTCTGGCTTGAGAATTAGTTCTCAAACAATCGACCTTCTTCAATTTGAGCATTTCCCAAAGCCAAGGCTATGTTCAAGAAGAAGCTTTCACGCAAACATGCCATGCTATTGCTCTAGGTAGGGCGACTCTTCTCCTCGGCCGCCTCAGGGACTTCGTAGTAGCCCCCTCCTCTGCGCCTGGAAACTCTTCTTTTGAGCGAACCTACTTGGGTAATTACGCCATCTACTGGCTAATCTTGGTTGTATTCCCCAAATACAGATACAAACAAGCGCCCTTTATAAATGGGCGATTTTTTTAATGCAATAAGCAATTGCATTCATTTGCTTTCGAGATATTTTCAGCCTCGAGGTGGCCACATGGAAATACGGAGTAGTTAACGGACTCGAACGTCGGACACGAATTCGAGCAAAACAATATGGTATCCAATAGTACTGATTTTAGACAGACCCTGAGGGGCCGGAATTAGACGGCTTACAGGTAGAGATAAAAAGGGAAGCAGAGTAAACTAAAACTAGGAAGCTTATTTTAATATGCGATATGAAATATGCGTTGCGATGCGATTCGATTAAAGGATTGCCATGCAGTAGCAGAATTTTGAATGACATAAAGAAACTTTAAACATATATAATTAGAGTTATTTGACAAAAGCCCCGAGGCTTCAAAATTAGGTGGCTAGCAATAGCACGCAGAGAGAGAACACAACAAAACTTACCCCAAATGAATTTTTCTGCCGTGTCAATAATACCGAATTCACCTCGTTTTCGATATCTCCAATTTGCCACTTAGCTAAGAGCTGCATGGTAATGGCAATAGCTACAAGCCACTATTCGCCATAACTATAAGTCGAGTCAAACTAAAACAAACCCAAATGACACAGAAGCCAGTGCTGTGGGTAGAAGTGTACGCGCGTGCGTTGCGCGGAGATCTAACTAAAACCTTATCGCGCCTTTACTCTAACTCTTTATATATTATATATATACCGCCTAACTTCTTGCCTTTAAGTCACTTAAAGTTTAAGCGGCCATACAGTAAGTCGACCACTGTAAGGCCCTTGGGTGGTAAGTGGTAATATTAAGAATTAACTATTTCTATTGCTATTACTATTACTAAGCCAATGTTTATTTCTTTTCGTTATAGTTCCAGCTTTCCCTTGAACCTAAACTTAAACCGCCGTAATTTGAATTGGAACTGCATTGGGCGCATAAATAGCCCTCAGTATACCATTCTTAAGAAAAGCACTTAAATGAAGCGGTTCTTGAAATAAGAAACAGATCTAGAAGAGCAGGTCCTTGGTATTGTTTTCCAAAAGGTCAGCGAGGTCCTTGAGGAAAGTAGCGGCGTCCGCGCCATAAATGTGCCGGTGGTCGCAAGTGACCGTTACCGTCATTTTCTTTTCCACCCCAAAGGACCCGTTGGACTTTTGAACGACCACTGGCAGGGACGCGGAAATGGCGAGGATGGTGCCCACGCCCACGGGCAAAATGGCGTCAAACTGGGACACGCCGAACATGCCCAGGTTCGAAATGACAAAGGTGCCGGTGTTGTAGTCGGCCGGCTTGAGGGTTTTCGCCTTGGCTTTGCCCACGAGCTCCTTCCACTCGCGGCCCAGGGTGTAAATGTCCTTGGTGTTGGCCTGCTGCAGGGTGGGGGTAATGAGCCCGCCGTCCAGGGCCACCGCCATGGCGACGTTGATGTCCGAGTTGTACTTGATGGCGCCCGAGGTGTCGTAGGCCGCGTTCATGATTTCGTTCTTTTCCAGCACCATGGCCACTGCTTTCGCCAGCATGGCCGACACCGTCACGCCCTTGGGCTTCAGTTGCTGCAATTGTGCGCCCATGCGTGTGCAGTAGTGGGTTGGTCGCGGTTGCACAATGCATGAAGGAGGCGGAAAGTGGAAGAGAAAAGAGAGAGGAAAGAGAAGCGGCACGTGTGAGTAATAGCTCAAGCAAAGGACACTCGAATGTCTTACGGGGATGCGTATCACGCGATACGTTTCCATTGAATGAACGGAAAAGGCATTCAAACAGCAATAGTGAATACAAAGGGAAGATGTGCACGAATCACACTTACCGCGTACAGCTCGTCGAAGCTGTCGGTGCCAATTTCTCGGCTCACGCGGAACACCGGCTGCGACATGGTGGCCTCCATGTTCTTCGCCACTGCCTTCATCATGCCGTCCATGGGCACCACGCCCGACTTCAGGCCCGATGGCGCGGGGGCTGGACCAGGTGCAGCCGTGGCGGAGGCTGGAGGCGCTGGCGCTGCTGCAGCCACTTTAGGCGCGGGGGCGGGGGGAGGGGCTTTCTTGGTCGGTTTCCCCAGGAAAGACAGCACGTCGTCTTCGGTAACCCGCCCAAAGTTGCCGGTGCCTTTCACGCTGGCCAAGTCCACCCTGTTCTTCTTGGCGAGCACCTTGGCCATGGGCGTAGCCGCCACCACACCTGCAGCGGGCACGTGAGGCGCGCCGCCCGAGGAAGAAGCAGGTGAGGCAGTCACGTCAGCGCTCATGATGCGCCCGCCCGGCCCGGACCCTTGCACAGTGCGCAAGTCCACGCCCGACTCGGAGGCTACTTTCTTTGCATACCCCGACGCTACTATCCGACCTGTGTTGACGGGGGCGGGGGCGGGCGCGGGGGCAGGAGCAGCGCCAGCTTGAGGAGCTGGAGCTGGGGCCGGAGCGGGAGCGGCCGCACCACCGCTGCCACCGTCAGCACCACCGGCCGCAACCTCATCAATGTCGGCCTCCGTAGGCGCAAGCAGTGCCACTGGGGCGCCCACTGCGGCGGACTCGCCCTCGTCGCACAAAATGGAAGCAATATACCCGTCCTCGTAGGCCTCGACATCCATATCAGCCTTGTCCGATTCCACCACCATGATGGCGTCACCGGCTTCAACTTTGTCTCCCACTCCTTTGAGCCATGAAACGATTTTGCCTTCCGTCATGGTGGACGACAGAGCGGGCATGTCTACTTTGATGGCTTTGGAGGACGCCCCGCCTGATCCTCCTGATGGAGCCGCGCTGGCCTGAGGCTCAGGAGCAGGGGCTGGGGCAGGAGCTGCAGCGCCGCCGCCACCGGAAGTGTCAACTGCGTCAATGTCGGCTTCATTGTCTACAAGAATGGCCACCGGAGCGCCTACCGCTGCTGACTCGCCCTCGTCGCACAAAATGGAAGCAATGTACCCATCCTCGTAGGCCTCGACGTCCATATCAGCCTTGTCCGATTCCACCACCATGATGGCGTCACCCGCCTCCACTTTGTCTCCCACTCCTTTGAGCCATGAAACGATTTTGCCTTCCGTCATGGTGGACGACAGAGCTGGCATGAGAACGTCCGTTTGCGCAACCTGTTGCGCGAGTAAGGACCCATTTCAGTGTTTGTGGTGTTGACATGGTGAGACGTGCTTCGAGAAAAAAAAAATCCCGCTCACCATGCTGATAGTCGCCACGCGCCCTGCCACTGGTCGTAAAGCGCGAATGGATTGGGACCATGGGGCTTGGAATGCTGCGACGCCGCTTAAAGCAGCTGCAAACAGCAGCGACGTCTTCGACGCCATTTTGATGTTTTGATGACGTGCGTGCGTGCTTGAATTTCCATTTCAACCCCCGTAAGGGAGGCGTGTTCACGAAATGGCTTCGTATTGTGCTGATGCTGCTGTCGCATTTTTTTTGCCACCACAGCGTTGCTTGTTGCTTGTTGTAGCTACTAGCAATGCTACTACCTGTAGCTAGCATCCTCTGCTTCTTTCGTAGCAGATAGCAGTCAGTCATCAGTCAGATCGTCAGATCAGACTATATATAAGAGCGTCTTAGCACATCATCTCGCAAGACTGTCTCGCTGTTATTGTAAGAATTTCCTCGTGAGTTTTAGATTAGTCGACAACTTATGGTTACGACGTTCCATGTTTAGTAAGGCTCTAGTATTTTCATGTCTCTTCTGTGCTGGATTAAACTTGCGCCCTGTCGCGAGCTTCGTGCCTTTGCGGCAAGCTTATAGATACCGCCAAAGTGATAGTCCGCTGAAATTAGCAGCACTGCGACCTCTCAAGAAGGAGGCTGTAGACAGGCTAGTACCTTTTGTAGCTACGCCTGAGCAGCTCGCGTGGTTTAGCGGAAAAGATGGCAATGAAAATTATGAGCAGTTCTTAGAAACGACGATGATTGCATTTGTCGGTCTCTGGGCAAGCTATTTTGCATCTTTTTTCTTAGGCAGCGCCTTTTCAATTCTGTCTGGCACGGTACGCGAGCAAAAAAAGTAGCTCGACGTGCTCTACCCAGCATCTGCTATTTGCTTTGAATTTTTGACTGCCTTTCACACTGCTTGTGCTTCCTTGAGCTCACTTGCACGTTCCACCATGAATACCGCGCGTGCTGTGGCGAAGGCCTTCGCTTCAAATGGTTTGCTGCGCCCATACCTTGGCGCATACATGAGGAGCAGCAGAATTCGCGGAGACAACACGGACTCGCTCTTACAAACTAGAGCTGCTTTGTTCACTGGGTAAGAATGGTGCTTGAATAGGGAGTGCCTTGCTATCAGAAGTGTTCGTGTTCGAAATGCATAATTGCATATCAAATTATCTGCGTCTTAACTGCGTTCGTTTACAATTTGTTCAGGGTTCTCACTGAATGCTATTTGAGACCGCGCCAATCTCGGGAGGACCGAACACTTGGCTTGGAAGACTCTGCTGGCTTGAGCTCATTCAACATTGTTGAGAGCGGCTACACCCCCCGCAGGCGCGGAGGGAAGGTGAGAAGCCCGGGCCGGGTGGATGAGGCTGAAACAAATCCGAGGCAGCCGGAGTCGGAACTCGGCGCTGGACGCGAGGGTAAAGACTGGGTGGTTTTAGTAGCTGAAGACGAGGATGGCCGCGAGTTGCGTACCACTGCACCGTTTGAGGAACAGTACGCCGACGTGTGCAGTGGCATGGCCTGCGAGGCCATCGTCTTCAGCGCCGACGACTTTGACACGATTTACAGCACCAGTGAACTGTTCGTGCCAGAGGCCTTGGTGTGGGTGGGGCCCTACCCGTATTTGGACCACAGCGAGTTCCGGCGCTTCTTGGGTGCAAGAAAAGGGCGGAAAAAGCAAAGAGGCAAAGGAGTTAGATCGAAGTAAAGGAACTCAAGAGCCCGGAGCCCCCTGGACCAGGCCGTTAGCTTACTGTATTCTGTATTTTCAACACAGCTATATTACCGCGCGTGCGCACTTATCGCGTTTATTTAAAGGCGAAAGTGTCTCCATTTAGTATATAAGACCTCTGTAAGTACATCACTTAATCGCCTAACCACCTCAACTAGACCTATCCGCAACTGCTTTCCTCGACGCAGATGGAAACAAATAGCTTCATTTCATATTATATCTAAAACTTTATTTTTTGTGCCTTTAATCTTCAATCCTCATAGCTACTATGTAGTATGTATTATGCGGTGTGCGTTGTCTCGTCCCAATCTAGCTCTCGTTAAGAATTAGGAATAGCAAGCAAAGATAAATCAAATCTGTACACTACAGAAATCAAAAGAAGGAAGTCAAAATTAGCCTCGCAGCTACAACGAAGCGTGGCCTATGTACCCTGTTAGCTCATCCCAGTTAAATTCCTATTGCCAGCGGTTATAGCCAGGACCTTTCGGTGCTTCGGCGGTCGCTGACGCAGCTGCACGAGTTGACGCTTCCATAGTTGGTGGTGCAGACGCTCGGCGCTGCAGAGCCACCACGGCCGCAGCCGCAGGCGTCGTTTGCACGACAGGAGAAGCGTGGGCTGGGGTCTTGGCCTGTAAGATGAGGAAGTGCAGGTAAGCGCAGAGCGCACGCACCGTGGCTGCGTCTTCGTCTGCAAACTTCGCTAAAGTTACCACGCCTACCGGGACAAGGAAGCGAAACGAGGAGATTGACCAAAAAGTTTCGTTGCTTCTACTCATAAGAATAACAAAGAAAGAATAAAAAAAATGCCGTGTGCGCTTCCTGAACCACTTTCGATATATCATCGTTATCTCACCGTAGTCTTTGGCCTCAGTGAGTGAAAAGCGCGTGAGGACGCCCGCGACTGAGGACCCCGGAATAATCCCACTCGCGCCCGCGTATTCCTTGGTGGTAATCGGGGAGCAGGCGTGGTATTTGTTGATGCGCACGGCTAGTTTCGCGCGCGGGTCGTCGGCGGACCGAAACCGCGAGTTCGTGTGCGCTTGCTGGTCTTCCAGAGACCGAAACAAGAGCAAGGTAGTTTCCCTGTGGTAAAGAGAGGTGTAAAAGTTTGAGGTTTCAAAAAGATAAAAGGGGGTTGTTTGCACGAAAGAGAACAATACAAATGTTTGTGTCACAAGCAGGGCTGTCTCGCCAAACAGAGAAGCATTCCAAGAGGCTTACCCAGTACGGTCGTCTTCGGAAGGCGGCACGAACGAAAACCAGAGACGCTTCCAGTCCTGCGTGAGCAGCGACCGCGTTGAGACGCGCGCCAAGATTGAGCCCATCGGAGGAGTCGCGGAGGATGCTTCCGTTGAGCTCGAAGATTTGCGCAGTAACGGGTCGTCGCGTACTGCACCGGGAGGTCGGCTTTGAGCCGCCGATGTTGTTGCAGGCGCTGCTGAGGAGGCGGTGGCTGCGGATTCGCCGTTCCCGTAAGTGGCCTGAAGGCGAGGGTCAGCGATTGCGCTGCTGCTTGCCTCTGCAGGCTCCGTTGACTTTCGTGGTGGCGCCATGTCAGGGATGTCCCACAACGAGTCGTTAGCGGCAGCCGGCGGTGGGGCAGCAGCAGCGACAGGTGTGCCTCCGAAGGCGGCATGGCCATCTCCCGTGGCAGAAGCCGACACCGCAGCAAAAGGGTCAAATGCCTGCTCGGGTGGCACAGAAGGTGCTGAATGGGTTGTGGAAGCATTGGGGTCGGCAGAAGCAAATGGATCGAACGGCACTGTTCCTACGGAAGCCGCCGGGAACGACGGTGCATTGGGAGCAGTATTCTGAGCGAAAGGGTCAAAGGATGATACCGACGGCATTGATGGCACTGGCACTGACGACTGTTGGGGTGTTCCTAGGCTATAAGGGGTTACTTGTGGTTGCATAGGAAGTTGTGCAGTCGACTGCGCGGGAGCAACAGGTGGTGCATTGATGGAGAACTGAGCGAAGGGGTCGCTAATTCCTTGCTGCACTGTTTCAGGCTGCTTAGCAGATGTAGGGAATCCAGCAAAGGGGTCTGCAGCGCGCATGTTCGCAGAAGCGGCGGTGCCCGTGGATCTGTAAGGATCAAAGTCCATAATGGAAAGGATAGTAGGTCGCGCAGAAGTATAGAAGTTATCTTTCTCTGGCTTCGTTGGGCACAGGTTGAATGAGGAAAGATGATTGATGGATGACGAGAACAGAGAGAACAGATTTGGATGACGAGATGACAACAACCAACGGCTTTTTGCGCTGGATGTGTTGAAAAAGAATCCGTTGAAATTCTTGATTTGAACGAAAAGAAAGTCGTTGGTCTTCTCGTAGGAAACAAGAAAGGAGTGAAACAAGACGTTGTTCCTCGTGCGGAGCACGGCGCCCAAGGAAGCGATGCCGGGCCAGGCAACAGAAACGGGGTGAGCAACTTTCATCCTACAATTCAGTATAATTTCGCGTCAACCTTTTAACCTACTTGATTCAGTGGGTCTTTTCGAGTAAGTTCTCACAAGATGTCAAACAAACTATGTAGGTGTGACCTCAGCCAAGAAGAGCTACTCGCTCTTCTCAAAGGAATAACAAACACAAAGCCGCCGAGCCCCAAGCTTGGAGCGGCAGAAGAAACAAAAGAAAGCTCACTATCTTCTAGCGGGTACATGGCACCTTCCGCTGAAGCTGTGTTGGCCGGTACTGCGTCCTCATTTGACGGCGAATTCGCAGCTGAAGCAGCTGACGAAGCATCACCTGAAGGCGGCACGCTCAGCGAGAGGTTTATCAACAAGACATGGAAGTCAAGGCAAGCGGCGTACACTGAAGCAAAGGAGCTGTTTGACCGCAGCGACGGCTCAGAGCCTTACTTCCGTGAGCTGGCTCCCCTACTTGCGGAAGCGGCTGGTGACTCGAACGCGAGCGCTGTCGACTCAGCCCTCGACATGATTGCAATCTGGTGCGCAATCAATAGTCAACAGCGCGCTTAGTTGAGACTGAGAGCTTGTAATTGCATTATTTCCCTGTTGCAAGTTTTCTGTTTTTCAAATGATCTCCGTGGCCTTGGATGAGTTGGGTAACGCTTAATGGTTTTTTTCTTCCACTCCACTCTCATTCATCAACAGGACGGCGAAAGCACCACACAAACTAGTGCTCTCAGTGGCCGAAGGCGTCACAACTGGATGTATAGAGCGTGGGTTCACCGGCCGCAGCAATTCAATCGCGAAAGCGCACACCTGCTTAGCCTGCCTGATGGCAGTGGACAGCGCTTCTGGTACCGTCGCAAGCGCGCTCCTAGAAGCTAGCAAGTCCCACAAGAAGCCCAAAGTGCCACCTGAATGCCTCAAGGCCTTAACTAAGGCATATGCCAGTCTAGGGGCTGCAGCACTGCCGAACAAGCAAGTGCTAGGGGCGCTTCAGCCTTTGCTAGAGTTGAAGAACAAGGACGCCCGCGCTGCCGCCGCTGACCTCGCTCTCGAAGTTGCTGCCTGGCTGACGCGCGCTCCAGTGGACACTGCATTGTCAGGGCTCAAGGAAGTGGCCAAGAAAGAGCTGGAGGGCCGCCTCGCCAGCGTGACCACTGAGACTGCGGGCAACCGCCGTGTCCCTACGCGCGGCACCCGCAACACCCGAGCAGCCGCCGAGAAAGCAGCCGCTGCCAAAGCCGCAAGCAGCGGTGCCGATGGAGGAAACAGTTGTGCGGATGGAGGAGCTGAAGCTGACGAAGAGGCAGCCGCTGCAGCGCTGGCCGAAGCGTTGGCGCAAGCAGCACCTGCCGTGAACTTGATGGACTTGGTGGATGAGGTCGACTTGCCTCAAGCGCTCAACAAGACGGACTTCCACACTCTGGTGAGCGGCGCTTCCAAGTGGAGCGACAAGAAAGCTGCGCTGGATTTGTTGGACGCGGCCATTGGCCCTACCCCCAAACTAAAGGCGGGAGCTCTGGGGCTCGGTGAATTGATGCGGTTGGTCGGGAGCCTCTTGGCCCACAGCCACCAGCACGTGTCTCTCGGGGCCGTCAAGGCCATCGCCCGAGTGGCGCAAGGTCTGCAGACCCAATTTGCCGAAGCGTGCCATGGCCCCGAGCTCTTCGTGGCGCTCACGGATCGGCTCAAGGACAAAAAGCTGTGCCCAGCCGTGGGCGACTGTCTGGATGCTTTGGTGCATTGCGGCGCTTTGCCATTGGAACGCCTCGGCGGTGAGAAGAACGGAGACTATGATTTGGCCGCCCTCGTCGACCCCAAGAAGCAAGCCGTGCCCCACGCTCGAGTCGCTGCTCTGCACTGGTTCACGCGTTTAGTCAGCCGCTCTACAACGGCAGAAGCAGACCAAGGCAGCAGCGACAACGGCCACAATAATACCAACTTGTCGTCTGCCCTGAAGCTGCAGCTCTTGGCCTTTGGTTGCGCTGCGCTGGAAGCTCAGGAACCAAAAGGCCGAGAAGCTGGAGAAGCCTTGGTGCTGGCTTGCTGCGGCGCCACATGCCCCTACGACGCAGCTTCCAAGGAGCACAAAGCCATCGCGAAGCACTTGAACGCCTTGACGGGCGTGCACAAGGCCAAAGTAGCAGAGCGCGCTTGGTCTATCCTGAAGGGCGAAAGCGAGGCGCCTTCGACGACCTCGTCGATGGCTTCTGGTAGTGCAGCGACTTCGGGAACAACAGCACCAAGCAAAGCTTCGTCTGTTGTGGACGAAGCTCCCAAGAATAGCAAGGCAGGCAAAGGAGGAACCGACTACAGCAAGAAAGCAAGCGGTGGGGCAGCTGCAACAGCTGAGGCTTCTGGCGAGGCCACCGCGGCCGACAAAGCCTTGGAGAACGTGGCCTCTGTCACGCTCAATGCAGATGACGCCGTGGCTGCGCTGGGGAGTGCCCTTTTCACTGGAGACGAAGCCCAAGAGCAGTGGACGCGCACGGTGCTGCCCAACTTGAGCTCGAGCAAGTGGCAAGACAAAGTCGCCGGCTGCGCGGAAGTGGCCACGCGGTGCGGGAAAGGTGACTGCGCAGCTCGGGTGGGGCTTGGCTCAGAAGCGGTCAGCGTGGCGGCGGAGCTCATGACCAAAAACTGGCAAGACGCCAACGCCGTGGTGATCAAAGCGGCCCTCGACATGGCTTCGGCGTGCGCTGCGGCTTGCGCGGCCAACGAGCTGGACGTCGGAGGTGGAGTGCACGGCAACACCACGGGGGCGACCCCCTCGTTCCACCGTGGCGCCGCGTGCGCGCTGGCAGCTGCCGCAGTGCACAAATTGGGCGACCGCAAAGTGGCGAGCAGCGCGGCAGCTTTACTGACAGCGTTGGCAGCGGCCGCAGGGCCTGGCCTGGTGTGTGGTAAAGTAGTGACTGCTGCGAATGTCCTCAAGGCCCCACCTGCCGTGGCGGCCGCCCTGGAATGGTGTGGCAACTGCTGCGCTGACTTTGGTGCTGCTCAACTGCCGCTCAAGAGCTTGTGTGGGTGGGTGGGGCCTCTCGCAGGGCACAAGGACCCAAAGCTGCGCGCGTCTGCGCTGCAAGTGCTCGCGGCGTGTTACAAGGGCGCCGGGCCCCGGGCCAAGACCTTGACCCTGCAAGCGTGTGCCAAGCTGCCGCCGGCCGCGCTTCGAGCTGTGGAGGACGCGCTTGATCAAGCGGGCTACGACCCAGCCACTGCGTGCGGCCTTTTGAACGGCGGCGGCAATGCCAGTGCCGCGGGTCAATCAGCAGATAGTGATGGTGGTGGTGCAGCAGCTGCAGAGGTCGGTGCTGCCTCTTCAGGCACCCACGGTCATGCCGCTGGTGCTGCCAAGGATGTGGCTGCCTTGCTGAAGGTGGACGATGTCGTCACTGCCCTCAACAACGTCGGCGACAAAGACGCCTGGAAGCAGCGCAAAGCTGCTCTTGATGAGGTCCTGTCTGCGGTCACGGCACGAAGTGGTGTCGTACCGCTGCAAGACACCCGAGCCTTTGTGGAGCTGCTGCGCGGCGTAAAAGGGCGAGTCGGCGACACGCAGGTCAACCTCAAGCCCCTCGCGCTGCAGTGCCTGGCCAGCTTGGTGCGCAGCCAGGACCCCAGCACCGGCGCGGCGGCGCGCGCCCTGAAGCTCTGCGCCGCTGACATTTTGGCGGGTGCGCATGACACCCGCAAACCGGCCCGGGACAAGGTCTTCGAGTGCCTGGCTGCTTGCATCACCCTACCGAGTGGGGCAATCGGTGAGAAGCCTGAGGCTTTGCCTGGAGCCATGGATGCCCTCTTTCCGTTCGTGTTCGCCGCTCTTCACAAGGCGGGGCCAGGGCGAGCGGAACTCCTCGCTTTTTTCGCCTCACACGCGGAGGCGTTGTCGGGGCCTAAAGCCTGTGACGCTAGCCAGCTGCTGCCTCCACTGCTAGCTTGCTTAGCGGACAAGGCCAAAGACAGCCGCGCCGCTGCTGAGCAGTGCTTGTGCACCTTTGCTTCGGCCGGGCTTGTGACCAAGTCTGCCCTGGACCGTGCGGTGCAAGACCTCAGCCCCACGGGTAAGCGCACTTTGCAGAGTGCTGTAGACCGCGCTCACGAGGCGATGGCAGCGTTTAAAGCTGCGTCAGCGGCAAGTGCAGAGGTTGCTGCGCCACCTGCAGTTTCCGCCACGGACTCGACTGAGGTGGCTGCACAGAAAAGTGATGGTGCTGAACCAGTGACTGCCTCGGAAGAGGTCACCAATAATGAAACTGTTGCATGCACGCAAGCTCAAAAGTCCGTTGAGAAACGTGCCGCACTTCCCTCGGTTGATAAAGTTCCCGCGGCAGCAGTGGAGAAAGAAGCGCCGGCCGCGAAGGTAAAGTGGGCGTGTGGGCTGAAGCGGCACGACAAGAAAGCGAAGCGGGAAGCGGAGTTCAAGGGCAGTGGGAAAGGGTGGTCAGTCCCGCCCGAAGACCCAAAGCAGCCCGAGTTCGACTTGCTGCACGCCCAATGGCGCGATCATCTACAGCCTGACGCCGAAGCCGCCCTGTTCCCCCAAGGAGGGGGAGTGGCTGTGGCTGCCCCTGCGGGGAAACCGAAGTCGATGGAGGCCTCTAGTGAGGGGTTGGCGGTGTTGGAAGGCGTGCTCAAGGTCGCTACGAAAGGTGGTAGTGGTGCTAAAGACAGGAGCAACAAGACGGCTGGCAGCAGTTTGAAAGGTGAGGCAGAAGAGGTAGATGAAGAAGCCGCGCAAGAAGCCAGTGCTGTGCTCTTGGAACATTCAGACTTGGTGTTCAAATGGGTCACCGTGCGGCTGTGCGAGCGGGAGTCGGTGCCGGTGCTGCAGCGCCTGCTGGAGATGGTGGTAGGGCTTTTGACGCACTTCAAGGAATTGCGCTACGCGCTCTCGGAGGCCGAAGCGCAGGTGCTTTTGCCGTACTTGTGCGAGAAGAGCGGCAACAGCAAGCAGCGGTTTCGCGACTTGTTCAAGTCGGCGCTAGGCCTCGCGAATGCGCTGTTGCCCACCCCCAAAGCGGCAAGTTACCTGCTTGCGGCCTGCGCCTCCACCAAGCGGGCTCCCTCGAGGGCCGTGTGCTTGGACGAGTTTGCGCGCATGGTGAAAGTGAGCGGGGACCTGACCTTGTTTGCGACCAAGCCTCGCAAGGGCGCCTCGGCAGCAGGCGGTGGTGGTGCGCCAACTTTATTGGTGGAAGCAGCCCGCTATGCGGAAGCCACTGATAATGAAGTGCGCAGCGCGGCCCTGGGCGTGTGCGTGGCGGCTTCCACTGCGCTCAAGTATGACGTGGACGCCACCCTCGCTCTGCTCAAAGGGCAAACTATCCTGGGGGAGTCTGGCAGCAGTGGCAGCAATGGCAACAACAAAACAGCGCTGAGCAGTAAAGCCTGCACCATGGTGCTGAATGCGCTCAAGAACGCCAAGAAGGATGCGGTTCGGCGCGACTCGCCTCGCCTCAAGGAAAACCCCACGCCTACCTCGGTGTTTGTCGCGGGCGAACCTCTTCCTGCATCGTCATCAGCAGCTGCATGTACCGGTGCGTCACACGAAGGGATGCGAAGCGCTGCCTCGATGTCGGAACAATTGGCATCCATGCAGCAACGGCTGCAGCCTTCGAGGAGCGTGCACGCAGTAGCAGCAGCAGACGACGAGTATGGCTTTGTCGACGACTTGGGCTCCCTTGGCGAGGACTCGGCGCGAAGCTCCGACAGTGGAGGCACCGAGGCTGCCAAGTTCTCGTTCCAGCACTTGAGTTTGGCGACTCCTGCTCATGGGGCCCGCAACGGTGGTGGCAGTGCTTTCGGCGGCCAGACGCCTTCTTACGTGCCTGCGTCCAACTTGACCAACAAGCGAAGCGCGATGCGGCCTGGAGGTGCCCTGTCCTACGACAACGACGAGGACGACCCGTTTACGTTTCGCCCACCCCCTGCCACGCCTGCTGCCGCGGCTGCTGCGATGGCAGCTCACTCGGTGGCCCGGTCCCAGCGCCGACCGCCCGCGGTGCTGAACGCACCACCCACGGCGGTCCTAAACGCGGGATTCAACGGCAGCTCCCACCAAAACGGGTGCCCAAACACTTCCCTGCCCGGATGCGGCGGCGGGTTCCGAGGCGACGACTTGGAGTTGCTCGGCGGCGCAGAAGAAGAAAACGAAGAAGACGAGGCGGCAGAAGCAGCAGAGGCCCAGGAAGCAGCAGCAGCGGAATTCCAGCGCATTCGAACTTCCGTCGAGGCGTTGCTGTTGATGCCGCCTTCTGACGCCGGTGGCACACCAGGGCTCGAGGGGCGCCGCGCCATGAAAACGCTGTACGCCGTTTGCTGCGAGCCGGACCACGCCATTGTCGGCGCCGAACAGCAGTTGAGCTTGCACGGAGACGCTTTAGCGGTCACCCTCGCGGCCGTTGCGCGCTTGGCGTTTATTTGTGGCCCGCCCCACAAGCGCGGTTACGACAAGGAAATGCTGAGCTTGGCGCTGAGCACGTGCAGCGCGCTGTGCAAGTGTGGCCCCGTGAGCAAGTGCATCGGCGCCCCCGCCTTGCAAGCCGTCCTGGAGAGCAGCGTGGGGGCTATGCTGCCTCAAGCGCCAGTGCGCGCAGCTGGGGACGAAGCAGTAGATGGAGAAGACGCGATCACTTTGGACAAACCGATGCTGGCGGCCCTAAACAGAGTCTCCGTGGAGGCTGCATCCGGCTGCCGCCGCTCGGGCGCCGTAGCTGCGCTCCTCTTGCTTTTGGCAGGCCGCAGCAGCACCCAGAATGAGAGCGGCTTGTCCGCAGCCAGCGACAAACGGCAAGAGAAAGTGTGCATGGTTTACAGTAAATTGCTTGCGCATTTGATGGAGAAAGAGCGCAAGGAAGAAGCACCCTATGCAGCAGTGGACCTAGCGGAAGTGGCGCCATCTCTGGTGGCTTTCTTTGCAGTCTCTGAAGGTTCAGACGCGCGAATCAGTAAACATGGCGGCGTCGTGCGCACTCTCTTGGCCGATCTGGTCAAGTCCAAAGGCCACGGAAAAGGAGGCCTGAGCTTAAGTTTGGCACTCGATGGTGTCCCCAGCTGTGGCCCTGAGCACCCTGTACGAGAGGAACTTGCTAATGCCGCGACCGCCACTGTAGGAACTGGCACTGAGGAGACCTACGATGAAGATCTGACGCTCGAGAAGTTAGTGCGCAGCTTTTCTGCAGCTCGTGCTGGGTTGGCCTTCCAGGGAAGCAGTGGTGCCGATAAAGAAGTTGAAACAGCTACGAGCGCACTCTCCGACTTCGTGCGAGCTCAAGAACCTCCTCTTGACGTGGTCACTTGGCTGACTGCTGCAGAAGCACCTCCTGCTCTGATGGCTGCAGTGGAAGCAGCGGTCGCGCCTCCTGCTGCACCAGTGCCCCCACCAACATGTGAACCAACAACAGCGGCTGCTCCTGAAAGCACCGCGTCCGTGATTCAAGCCGCCACTGAGCTTTTGGCCAGGCCCAATCCCCCACCTCTGCCGCCGCCTCCACCTTCCGCGTTCATTCGCCGCTACAAGCAGGAAACCAGGTGTGGTGCGCAGGCATCGTCTTCATCGGCCGCTGTCGGGGCACCGAAGCAACAAACGAGTGCTGCCAGTGGCCTCCTCAAAGCCGCTGGAGGAAGCGACAAGGAGTCCGCTGACGACATGTTAGCGCGCATTCGACAGCGCCTCGCTGGCAAATCCGGCCCGCCTGCTGCCGCTGCTCCTCCTTCTTCGTCCCTGGCTGCTCCCAGTGCCGTTCCTGCGCCACAGGCCTCTGTTGCACTGTCCTCCTCTCTGGTTGCACCAACACCAAGTGGGGAAAATAGCGCCGGTTCAACAGCACCAAGGCCACCGCTAGGCGAAGCTACGAATCGCGTGCCCTTGAATGTGGCGGACCGGCTGGCCATGCTCAAAGCTCGAAGGTCATCCAACACCGCCATGCCACCACAACACACTACGACTGACAAGGAGATCGGCTACAGCAACAGCAGTGGTGCCGACAAAGTAGCCTCAGCAGTACCGGCACCAGTGTTGACTGAAAACAAGCCCATGGCAGCAGCAGCTGAGCCATCCGTGGCTGATCGCCTGGCTGCTCTACGGGCGCGCCTTCCAGCCGCCAGGAATGCCTAATTGCTGAGAGAAGAAAACTTGAGGACAAAAGCACCCTTCCACGTATGGAGGCATCATCGAGACTCGATATATGAGAGAAATGAGAGAAAAAACTGGCAACGAGAGACGAGAGGCCAAGTAGGCTTATACACAGGGATTTTATTGAATTTGGAATTCGGTAATATTTTCGTAAGCATCCTGGGTCACTGGGTCTGAAAAACTCCCTTATACACAGGGATTTTATTGAATTTGGAATTCGGTAATATTTTCGTAAGCATCCTGGGTCACTGGGTCTGAGAAACTCCCAATGCCCGAGAGCTTTATACCCCGGGCCTCTTATTTCTAGTCTAGTCTAGTTGATATTCCCCAGAAATACAAAGAAACACCACTGTGGCATATAGCAACAGAAAATGTAACCTTCAGAACAATTCTGACTGGGCTGAGTGCCCTTTTTTGCGTAATGCAATTGTAATCATTTACTCTCGAGGTTTCCTTCAGCCTTCAGCCATCAGGCATCAGGCATCAGGAGGTTTGGGAATGGAGTGAGTCAGCTGTCTCCACTTCGACCTGTCCTTGGCAATGGCGATCCACTCATCGAAATTCTTCGAAATGCCCCGATACAGGAGGATAGCACTCCTCATCATTCGTAAACCTACGTGTCAAGATTACTTCGGATATCTTGGTACGTAGGTTTATGAACGATGAGGAGTGGGAGGATAGGTGAAGGTTCTCCATCATGCGATTCGCAGAGCCGGGATGCAGGAGGTATTTCTAAAATTTTGTTCTTTTTCTTTTGCTTGTTCTTTGTTTTTGTTTTTCGTATTTTTGAATTGATTGATGATTGATGAGTGACCCCTGTAGTAGCCTTTCGTTCCGGGCACTAGGGAAGAGGTTGAAACATGGAAAATAGGAAGAAACGAAACATGGACTTTTCAGGGATTGTTTCCCGGGTGCACCGGAGTGGACGAGAAACCAGGGAGAAAGAACGTCATAATTGTTTCATTTCTCATGAAACGGGCCTGGATGGCAGACTGATAGCTTCTGTTTCCCAGGCGGAAACGATGCACCTTTGTTTTTTTCAAAAGATTTCTCCCGGGTTTCGTTTCAATTTCGCCTCTCGAAGTAGGTGGCCCTAAGGGGCCTGTGTTGAAAGCTAGCCTTGATCAAAGGCATATAAGTCCAACAAAATAAATTTGCATCTTAAGTGAAGTTCGCTTGTAAATTTATGGCGGTCGCCGATTTAGAATTGATGAAAAGCCGCGATTGCTCGTGCACCCCGCTGTGCAGCCGTGCAGCCTCGCAACTCCGGCGGCTTTGCTTCTCTACAATATTGTATCAGGAGCTGCACATATAAGTGCTCCCATTTTATAAGTGCACCACCAAAATGCTCCGTATCTGTTAATCGTCTTAAATTGGAAGTTACACTTCAGGCGTATAGCTACGAACTAAACATTGCCCCTCACATATTATAGAGGCCACCCGTTGGTCACGTTGTTTCCCGTTCCCTTTTGATGACAAATTTCCCATGTAGTTTTACGCCTGGCGTTGCGCTCTTCCCCTTCCTGCCCAGCTGTGTCCCAAACTTGTTCGCGCAGTTCAACACTATTCCTCCATCCCCTCGTCCCGTCCCGTCGACCCAATTGCGATAACTCAAGGCCCATTGAGTACCCAAATATGGATGGGGTCGATACGTCTCGTCTCGTCCCGTAGAGTGCCGTTGCATCTTTCCGATCCGTTGGACTCTAATAGATTCGATCTTCATGTATGCTCAAATGTTCCTCCATCTCACATTCAAATCAGATCCAATGATTAGATTAGATTAGATTAGATTAGATTATACTCCCCCAGTGTAAAGAAAGACAAGGGCAGAAATAACACGCTCTCAGAGGTGATCTGTATTTGCACTTGTGGCATGTATCTGCGCGTTCCAGAAG
>Ga0307931_1000270_pt1 | contig 30476 bp, 15 predicted proteins | sample OrgLakmetageno47_FD_201816 | JGI IMG/M metagenome (GOLD analysis project Ga0307931, IMG submission 201816) | Saline water microbial communities from Organic Lake, Antarctica - #47 | ecosystem: Environmental > Aquatic > Non-marine Saline and Alkaline > Saline | place: Antarctica: Organic Lake...
AAACGAAACATAAATTCGGAGCTAGTTTCCTGTTTCGTTTCTACTTTTGAGTGCCATGCGAAACAGCCCCCAAAAAGTTGGTGTTTCGTTTCTCCACGATTTTCCTGTTTCAACTCTGGCCCTAGTCGCAGGTACTGTGCATAGTATATGTAGACGGACGAATGACTGAACGACTACTGTACTGCAACAATCCAGTTGTACAGTACTTACAGTACTACTGTACTGTAAGGAGTAAGGAGTAAGCAAGGAACTCAAAGCCTCGAAGCTGTTGTCAATCACTCCCTATCGTTCGTAAACCTACATCGATACCTTCTTCTCTGGGAGTGGTTGTCAATGCCAGGAAGACAGGAAGAACGACTACAGTAGCTATTGAGTCCCTGAATCGTCTGAATACTCGAAAGAATGACCCTGTAATTTAGTGATCATAATGCGGAAGGACAAGCGCTTTCCTGCCAAGCCAGAAATAGGAGCTAGAAGCCAGGTGCCAGTGAGCCAGGGCCAGAGGTAAAGATTTCGAGCAGCATTCGCAGAGCGCGGAAGAGCGTGCCCCTTCGGACCGTAACCACCACCTCCATGGCCAATGGGGCATGCGTGCCTGATTAGCTCCCCTTCTAGTATTGGCTCCTCGGCTCCTCTCCTACAGCAGTATAAGCTGCTTTTGTTCCTGAGCGCGCCGAAGTGAACATTCCCAGCAATCAGTGAGGTGCAGAGCGACAATCCCAGCCGCACAACTGAAGACGCGGCGCGGGCCGCGTAAGGCGTTAGAGAACACTTACTACTTCCACTCCCAACTGTAATCGGAGGGAATATACGGAAATGGGACTGCCAAAATTCGGAGAAAGCTCTACCAGAGCCACTGAGCGACCTCAAGACATCCTTCGTAAGTTTTGGAGTGCTTGCTCCCGAGCAAGAAGGTCTGCTACTTCGATTGCTCTGGCTGGTTCACTATTTTTTCTTTTGTGTGCCCTGCAGGAGGGGGTTCACGCCCCAGTCTCGAATCTCGAGGCAGGGAGCGAGCTTCCAACATTCATGCATTTCAGCCAAATGCCCGTACTTGCCTGATTTAGTGTGCTTAGTGATAGTTTAACTCAAATTTGTGCAGCGCCGGTTCAACTACTTGGCTTCGTTTTTCTCCCTGCTGTTCGCCTTCGACTTTCGCCCCCTCGAATCTATGTCAAATGATTTGGCGAACTCTCGTCTGTTCGAATTGGGCGTGTGTGCCTGAGTAGATTATCATTTTGTATTGGCTCCTCCCCTAGTATAAGCTGCTTTGCCTTTTTCTTCTTCCTATTAGCCTTCTCATTCCGGCCCCTCGGGGCCTGTGTCAAATCAAGTGCGTTTTGTAGCAGCCAAGATATATATCATCTTGCATCTCGCTTGTTTATGCCAGGAAAGAAAATAGGACCCCCATAGTGATCAAAAGCAAGAAGCTGCACCTAAGCCGATAAAAGGAGCGAGAAAGCTTGCTTATATAAAATTGTGCCGCTTGGGAGACAAGCGTAATGGCCTCTAATCAAATATTAATTGATGAAATCATTAGGACCGGCTACTTACCCAGCATTTCTTCAAGAGATCTCGTGGATTTGGCGATGATATTTGCGCACTGGCGTGAACGTTTGGGTCCAACCCACCACCGATATACGATTACTCTGGAACCCACTGCAATTTAAATGCATTTGTTGGCCTTGTCCTCGATGTTCTTTCATATCTCCGAATGATTCCGACTTTGTTTCGAACGGAAAAATGCAAGATTTTGGGATTTCGGGGTGTAAGTACTGCGTTGATAATGTAGTTCCCCCTTTTCAGGCATGTGGAAAACGTCTAATCCAAACGCTCATTTCCATCATGCTATCCTCTCAAACGAAGAAACCCATTTCTTCAAGAGAACCCCTGATGAGAGAGATTCATCAACCACTTTACTCCAGCTGCAGTATCTGTAATGAGAGATTTCATTGACCTCTCTACAGCAATTTTTGTACACTTTAAGGTCACCGTATAAATTATTCTCCTCTTGTTGCTGATGTGCCGATCCGATGCCATATTGACGAGATTGAAAAGGAACATTACCAACATGGGAAGCGGCCGAGAATGAAGGCAAGATGGAGATAAAGGGGAAAAGTATTGCGTTTTATACGTATGCTTTAGTTTCACATTTCCAGGCTATGCATGCTGATTGAATAGTGTCGTATCGCATCGCACGTTATGCACTGCATAAATGACAACCTCTGTGATCTGTCGAATGTCACGTGCCTACTGCATTATGAATGCTGCGGATTCTGACGCGTCCGTGTCATTGAAGTCAACAAATGTCGAACAATAGTACCACTGCAATGAAGAAGGTATGCACAGAATATGAATTTAATGCAAGTCTTTTGATTTATACCTAAATTTATTGCGCTCTGGCTGTGTGTTTTTATCATTAGACTGCAGCTTCGCATATTCGACGAACCGAAAGTAGGGAGGGTGCTTCTTCCGAGGCTCGAAAGAATGGCTGGGGAGTTGCTGTTGACCAAAGCTGCAACTCGAGCACTAAAGAACTCAATGCGGGGAATAGACAGAACCGCAATGTACTGCCAGAAGTATGGGTGCATGCTTGCATTATAGCGACATTAATTTACGTTGGTGCCTTGGCTATTTTCGGAGCTTTACCTGGAAGTAAGGGTGCAGCAGCGAGCTGGCTCCAGGACCCCAGATATATGAATGAAGAGGACGAGACATTCAAGTGGGTGTCCGAGATGTGTACAGCAGCATTCTTGGCATCGGCAGCACGTAACGTTGGTGCGCTCGTTTTGTGGCGCGACTGGTCGGCTCAGCGGCCAGTAGTGTGGTGTGTGGTGCTTGTGAATTGCGTAGCAGCTCACGCACACTGGCTTATGGCTTCAAGTAGTGCACCTGTCTACGACTCGTGCTTCGGCCGAAAGATGCATGTAAAGATTGATTGTGCATACTTTATTGCTTTATTTTAAAAAATCTTTTTGAAAACAAAAATCTCCAATGACTTTGTTAAGTCCATTATAAGTTAGTACAGTTCGTTTCTTACAAAGTTTCTGGTGCATTTGCATTCATGTGTTTTGATTCAGACCTACTGTTTCCTAGCCAACTTGGCGTGAAGCGAAACTAACTTTACAAAAAAAATCTTTCAGGCTGCACGGTATGCGGAGTGGCTATCTATGGTATTTTTGCTTGCAGTGGTCATGAACGCACTCGATTGCCCCTCGTGGTCTGAACTCGTGTGGTCAACATCAGTCCAATTTGCTAGCATCACACTTGGCTTTTTAGCAAGTATTGCCTGTCATATATGGGGACCTGTTCATGTTGATGGCTTCTGCCCTAAGCGAGGGGGTGACAACAGCACTTCAGCCAACGAAGGGCACTGGAAGCATAGGGGCGTGTCTAACCCAGAAGACCTAATCTGGTGGACTCCCTCTGCAATCATGCGGTCAAGCATAATCCATAAGATTCAGATCATGGCCTTGCTTCTCTCAGTTGTGTGCTTCATGGACTTAATTCGAGTTTTACAACGGCGCCTTGCACAGCCTGCTGTCACCACCAGTGGTACCCAAGCTGCACTTCTGAAAGCGTTTGCAACTTTGCAGTGCTCATATTTTGTGATTATACACATTGTTGCGACATTCAGCCCAAGTTGGCTCGATGCAAGAACAGAAGAGGTAATATCAAAATTGAAAGTGGCGCACCCTTTATCTAATTCCCTCGGTCATTAACTACACTCGCTCATGCTTCTTTTACACTTAGTTGGCATACACTGCTGGTGACTTAGTCGCCAAGTTTGTATACGCGAATGTGCTCTCAAACGCGAACTTGATGGATCTGTGGACCGAGCAGGCATATCGAGCCCAACTTGCCCAAAAGCAGCAAGCCAATGAAGCTCAGCGCGACTTTTTGCGGTGTGGAATAATGCAGTTATTCTCAATAAGGATATGCAGTTATTCTCAATGAGGAATATAAATGCAATGACGTGACGACGTGACCCATTTTTACGATTCATTCACTTGCTTGGTCGTCTTACCCACCCACCCCCCAATACGAAGGACAACTTCGTAATGTATCAACGGCTCTCATACTCAGGTACGTCTTTCACGAGGTGCGCGTTCCGCTGAATACCATTCGGCTTGGAATCGATTCGATCCAGCAAGGAAATAACTTTGATTCCGAGTCGAATGCAGTGGTTTCATGTATGGACGAAGCCGTCAACACGATGTCAGGTACCTTGGACGATGTGCTGTCATACCAGAAGATCGAAGAAGGCAAAGTTGAACTTGAACTTCGACCGTTCGTGGTACAAATGCTATTCTCTGCCACAAGAAATTGTAACCAAATCATGCGCTACTACCTTCGCAATCTTTACTTCCTTTGCTTTGAATATTTCAGGTAGATGACCTTCTGCGATCTGTCACGTTTGGTTTTGAAGCCATTGCGCAGGCCAAATCTTTGGAGTTGAAGCAAGAGAATGATCCACATTTACCACCTGAACTAATCGGTGACACAATGCGTCTCCGGCAAATATTGAATAATTTGATGTCAAACGCGATTAAATTTACAGACATTGATGGGTCCATAACAATAGCAGCTCGACTCATAGGACTCGAACCGGTAGTACGAGAGGAGGCACCAGAACAGGCAGACTCAGCCTCAAAACAACAACGCATGCAGCTTCCTATCGCAGCAAACCGTAATCTAGACGACTCAGACGTGGAACCAGCGCGGTTTGCTACGGTCGAGTTTAGCGTAACTGACACAGGCATCGGTATTGCCCCCGAAGGCCGAAAGAAGCTTTTCCAGGCTTTTTCGCAGATTCGAGCTGGTGACTTGCAGAGTGGTCGTGGCTCTGGCTTGGGGCTTAGTATTTGTAAGCATATGATCCATCTTATGGGCGGCATCATTGACGTTCGCTCTCAACCTGGCCGTGGTTCCACATTTTTCTTCAGAGTCACCCTTCGTGTCACAGCACCTGGATCGGCTGAAGCACGCCGAAGCTTTTTGCCTGGCTCCAAAAGTAATAATGATAATCAGAATGTGGACGCTGAAATTCATGACGACGGTTATAGCGATACTAATAGTGCTGTGCAGCTTCTGAGTAGCGATTCATCTTCGCCACAGTCCTTAAGTTTCCCAGCATCGTCGCCATGTGCCAGACGTACCAGCTCTCGTGAGCAAGGTTTCGTGCACCAGCGCTCAAGTAGTCCTACTCCTTTGACGGCACTAATTGTCGATGATGTAACCATGAACCGGAAAATGATCAAGCGATGTATGCAGCAACTTGGCTTTACATGCGAAGAAGCTTGCGACGGCGCTGAGGCAGTGGCAATGTGCGCCCTGAATCAATACGGCTTGGTGCTTATGGACAATGTTATGCCATGCATGAATGGCATGGAAGCAGCTGCTGCGATACGGCGTCATGACGCCCTTCACAGGTTGGTTGGAACACACATCTTTGGTCTCACGGGTAACGCGCTCTCTGAAGATGTTGCTGAGTTTCAGCGCGCAGGTTGCGACGAAGTCCTTACGAAGCCGTTGCACATGGACCTCCTAAAGCGATTGCTTTCTGAATATGGACTTAGCGAGGACATTGCACGTGATTGAAGCTTAATAACTTCACTATAAAAAAACACGTCTTAAGGATAATGCTTTAGACTTTAGTCCAAACTCTAGGTGAGAATTCTTGTTAGGACGCAATTATTGAGCTCAACTCAAGTACCTTGGTAGTTTAGAATGGAAGGGTAAGCGCAGGAAATTCAATACCATTGAAGTATGGCATGCTTGGACTTCGCCTTCCTTCTGACTTAAAAGCACTGCTGCGGCCAATTCATAAAAAGATAAAAAATGGTTTGGACCGACGAGCCCTACCTCATGTTGGTATATTGCTCATGCCTATAAATATTCAGCACAGCACTACGTACATACGGAAACACTGGCGGAATCGGGAAGCCAAATGGACCTGGGAATCATAGATTTAAAATCCTTTACTGAAGGTTCAATACAGTTATTGAGTTATTAGTTATTCCAAAGCTTCCGCACCCCCCTCTTGAGTTCTTGTAATTCGTATTGATTTAGTGCGCACCATGGATCGAGTTGGTGATGCAATCGAGTGATAGAAGTCGAATAGAATCATAATTTTAAAATGAGCAAGACATATAACTTTCCATAAACAAAGTCAAATTTGTATTTCTCCGAGCCTCGTCTGATCAGCATGTAAATCGGCCACCATCGCCTGAAAAGGACGTGCCAGCTTGCTGGCCGTGGTCCATACACCAGGTGCTATCTAAACTTACGTACGGAACAAGGCTTTGTTTCTTGGCTACTTGCAAAGCATAGGTGAGCCGATCGATGTTGGATGTGAACTTGCCAACGAAGGCGTCACCTTCTGACATCAAAGACATATCCACAAGAGTGTTCTGGGCTTCGATGAAGTTGTCGAACCTCTTTTTCGCCAGATTCTCCGTCCACGAATTATTCTTCAAGACACCCCGCTCTTGATCTCGAAGGAAAAACCACTTGAATTGCGGCCAGCGGCCGGTTTCGTGGATGACATGGTCGTCGTCGGTGGCTATAAAGATCGACTTGAAGCCATATCTGAAAATAATCGACCGGATGATATATATATTAGGCACTCTGTGTGAATAACAAGCCCACACACAAGACTAACACGGGTCAAGTGGAAATGTTTCTTACCTGTCCGCTAAAGGAAGTACTGCTCTGTGCATATACACACCCCTGCACATTACACGGGCAGGCTGTGGTTAGAACTGGAGTATTGAAGGATAATCTTACACGGGAGGAACTTACAGCGGCTCGCATATTCTGCCTGCTTTCCTTAATTCAGCCTTAGTGCAACTATCGCCATGGCGCACATGCATTGAGAGAAGTGGCCGCTCTACTTCCTTCCATTTTGCCGCTGCCTTAGCGTCTACGAGAACTTGCGAAAAATAGCCATTCGGCGATCCTAAGACGAAGTGAATCAAGTTGGACATGTACCAAAAGTAGCCCATCTTGCGGAACGCCTGAGGAACAAGAGTGGGATAGCTCCCTTCTTTGTCAAAATACCGCTGCTCATCGAATAGATGAACATGAGAATATTCCTGCAATGGTGGCCCGTTTGAAACAGGCAAATTCCGAGTGCAACTGGTGCCACCAGTGATATTTTTCTCGCGTGGCATGCCTTTAGCAGTAACCAAATTACAGCCTATAAGCGCTTTCTCGTTCTCGCACCTGGACAGCGGATTGAAGAAGCAGCGCATATCGTTAAGCAGACAACGCTTTCCAAAGTCAGCTCGCCCTATGCTTGCTCCGGAGCCATCTTTGTAAGGCCCAAGTGGCGGACTCCAGAAAGAGAACCCGCTGTCGACTGAGAACATCAAAGGTTTTAACCAACTGCTTATGAGGGCACCAAGCCCAAATGATATGCTCCCAGTAGTAATTTGGTGCTTTGCAACGCATTCCTTCGGATTTGATAGCTTCAATAGTAGAGACCGAAGGGCTTTTGTAGACTGATCAAGAGTGCATGGCCCTTTTGAGCCAGCAGCTGGGTGTGGGAAGTAATATGTGTTTCGCTCAAGCATGTCATGGAGTTCATTCTCTGGCGGAAAGCATAAAAACTCGCTGCCCATCTGAACCATTGAGAAGTACTCGCCAGATTGACCAGATACTGATATATTGTGTTGATTTGAGTATTTTTTGCTCGTTTTCTGCAGGACTCCATTGGCTGAGCGATGGCGCATCGCAGTCAGAAGATCTGGATTTCGCTGCAGAAAGAGGATAAATGGACGGGAGCCTGCTTCTCTCGTTACGCCTTGATCCCGCATTTTCGAACTCAAAGTGTCACAGTCCTGGTCGATTAGAAATGCATCGCGTAGGACACGACAAGATGGCCACCTACATCTACCGGGTTCATGAACTTTGCAGACATCACTGACACTGTGTTTAGCGTAGAGGGTGCTCAAGAAGGTTCCTTCTTCTGGTGTAATTTGAGCCTCTCCAGATTTCGAATCCTTCGCAAGCGAGGCATTAGCATGGCGTTTCTTGGTCAAGCAAAAAGTTGACTGCATGTGCGAGAGAAATGCGAGGCCTAAGATTCTGCAGCGCATCGTGAAATGTCCAAAAGAAATTATACTATCGCGGTAGCATCATGGCTAGCAAGGAGACGCTAAATTCTGAACCTACATCAACTAGCTAGGATAGATGAATCTATCGACAGTCTTAAAAATGCAGTACGGGAGCCAACGGGAGCACAATATGCTCTTTACATAAGTTCGCCAGCAATTTTGGTACTTATGGCTCGCGGAGTAGGTGACATTTTTTACTGCACCACAGAGCAGCCACAGATCGAAAAAGGACGCAACGTTTTTGAGGACGACAGATAGTCTAGCCTAGATACATACAGTAGTACAGTAGCAGTACAGTAGCAGTGGGATGTGGGATACGTCTTGACTCTTGATCTCTCTCAAGGTCTTGAGGTCTCGAGGTGGAACATGGGGGGCTCATGCGGTAGAAACCCAACAAAGCGTTAGCTCAGGGCCAAGTCCTGAATCAACTCCTATTGCTTGTATCTGGCTTTCAGCCTGAGGGTAGCATTTGAAAGCGAATAAGTATTCAAGGACTAATACATATACACCGAGACCATTGTGGGGTGTGCCAGGAGATTGCGCGTGGAGTAGCGGTTCACATCTCATTCATTGCGTAGAAAATGGCAGGAGACGCCTCATCTTTAAATTTCTTAGACTTCGATTTCGTGAATGGTCAGACTGTTGCAACGCGAGTGCAGGGCTCTTTTCCTCTACGGCTGATGCTTCCAAAGCATTGCACAGATGTGGCTCAGGTATAGCTTCTGCACATTGATAAACCGAGAAGCCCCACGCCTGGTTCGTGTTTGACATGCTTGCAAGAGGCAATGTCAGTGAACGCACAGATGATAAAAATATTTCATTGGCAAATGCATTGAATATTGTAGTCGGTGTTTTAATTATCTAAATCTTTGTACAGGAGGCAAATTGGTGCTACTTGTTAAACTTCGGAGGTGGCCTCTTGCAAGGCGACTGCATCGACCTCCAGGTGCGAGTTGCTGACAACTGCTATGCAGTGTTAGCTTCCCAGGGGTCAACGAAAGTATTCAAGAATACGCGTGATCCGGGTGGCACACTCACTGCAAACGGTGGTGCTAGGAGCAGTCAAGCTGTGGACGTTGGAGCAGCCAGTTGGAATTCATCGAGTGCTGAGGCTAAGACCACTGCCACCAATGGAATGAGCGAGGCCAGACAGTTGATGGCATGTTCCGTAGGCCAAGGAGCCCTTTGCGCTGTACTACCGCAGCCAGTAACAGCTTTTCGAGACGCTAGGTGCCAAGATATCAATTCACAAACCTCCGTATCTTTTCCCTCGTTCATTAAGCTAGTATCTTTCCTCCTTTTTTGTACCTTGCCGTCTTCTCGGCGAACCCCTACAGTTGATACGTGCGCGCTTGTGTCTCTTCTATATATCATCGTTTCGGTAACCGACGACTTGCATTTGGATGATTAGGTACTTGCAGCGGCAGCGCTTTGATTTACCCGCTGACGGCTCAGGGTCTCTCCTGCTCGTTGATTGGACCACAGCGGGCCGCATGGAAAGAGGCGAAGCCTGGCAATTTCAGCGCTTTGCCACCAGCAATGAGGTGCGCGGCACTATCTTTTATACCTTTCTGTTTTCAATGAAGAGATGCCTCGGCACTATTACTTTCTCCTTATTTCTCTTTCTGGGATCTTTTACGTTGCATGCGATTGTGGGTTTGAATACATAGGTTTGGTTTGGCGATAGGATGGCTTTTCTCGACGCAGTCCTTCTTGAGGACCCCTTTGATGTGGTAAGTGACACTCGTTCATATGCCTTTGATTTCATGTAGGAATAGAGCTTGAAGCCTCTTTCCATCGCTGTTGGCTCTACGTATGCTAGTCTCTAATCTTCCATTTTACGTAGTACAGAACATGACCATCGCAAAAAAACTTGAGTCCCTGGTTCCTTCGGTGATGAATGCCAGGCGGACAATGTAAGGACCTTGCCATCAGTAGCGGAGCGTATGGGCAAAGTGAATGCCTTTGGCATGGTTCTTCTTGTTGGCCCTGCTCTTCGTGCTGCCCGAGAGCACATTCGTGCTCGCGTCATGCAGCGCGGCACCTTTCACAATCAGAGCGGCAGAGGCACAAAGCGCGCACACAGCGACACAAGCAACGACAATGAAGATAATGAAGCAGAGGCACCGTCGTTTCCGTTGCTTTGTTCGGCGAGCGACGTGTGGATCATGGGCGGCGACGAGCATTCGCTGGCGGGTGTCGCTGACGACGCCGAAGAGGGCGCCCCCGCGCTGGTGCTAAGGTTTGCGACAGAGACCACCGAAGAAGCCCACGACGCGCTCCTTGCTGCCTTGGCACCGCTGAAAGAGACACTGGGGCGCATTCCTTATGGGCCCGTGGCTGTTTAAATACTTAGAGTAAGAAGCTTTTTGCTTCCTGAAATCTTCCAGGAACTTTTCAATTGTAAAATTTGTTTTGGAAGTCGAACTACTGATTACTGAAGACGAAAGAACACGGGCCCTGCACTTCCATTTCAGTGCCCTTAGGCCTTAGTCTTAAAACTCAGGCGCCCTCTTATATGTGCCTCGGCCTCTGGGGTATAAGGGTATTCTAGATCGATAAAAGCAGTAAGTTACGAAGATGGAGAGGGCGGCTGCTTAATTTTCACACACACACACATGTATCACACATATGTTATATGTCAAATGTCATATATCACGTAACAGTTATGGCTCTCTAGGCATTATGGATATTTTTTTTGTTTACTTCTTTGTGTATTTCATCATAACGAATTGGATTTATCAACTATCTTGCACCAAAACCGCGCTTGCTGCTTGTTTTTGTGCCTTTCGATCCGCTCTTCTTTGGCTTTCCTTTCTTTGGTCCACCATTAGGTGCTTGCGGTGTACCGACCTCCACTCGATCCACTGAGGTTACCACTTCTCTTCTTGAACCATCTGGCACCATTGTTGTCGTTGCACTTGGGTTGTTATCGCTGACTTGTTTCCAAAAGTTTATGTCCTCAACTTTGCCGCTTTCAATGGCCGCCATGAGCTCCTTTTGGCCCACCCCCCAAGGTCGCTCTGCAAACTCAAACAAAGCGAAACGGTCACGGCACGCAAAAAGGGTTTCAAGAGCAAGCTGTTCCACAGGAGTTAAGCTAGGGTGCCACACTTCAGCCATGAGTACAAATCGATCGGAGTCGCCGTGGTTGTACACTTCGTGTGGAAAGGAGTTGTCGAGCACAACGGTTTCACCTACGCCAAGGACCTTGGTCTCAGGATGAAGGTTGTTGTTGCCTCTGCTCCCGTCTGATTGCGAGTACCCCATCACACCACATGTGTTGGCGCCTGGCACCACGAGCGGCGTGAGCGTGGAGAGCATGTAATTGCGGTGGTCGCTGTGCACCGTCCCACGGCAGTTCGCACGCTGCCTCGCGACACCTACAAAGCGATGACCGAGGGGCACTTGTTCAGCTTTTAAGCGAGCGATGGTGCCGTGAAAAGCTTGCTGCTCCGCTCGCAGAGGCAGGAACTGCCAACCATACCATGCTGCACGGTTCCACGGCGTGTCGTTCTGCTGTGGTTCATTTCTACCACTTCCTGTGTCGATGTTGCCCGTAGCTGAGTCAGGGCCGTCATCGTTGCGCAATGGGGCCTTGGCAAGGGCTGCTAGAAGTTCGTCACGAGCAATAGCAGCGCAACTGGCTAAAGTTGAGGTCCCTGGAACAGTGTTTACGGCAGGGAAAGGCGTGCGAAGCCAATCGGTATCTAGATCAGGATAAATGTATTGCTTGTGAAGTTCTTGCCCACTTGGCAAAGCAATGATGTCTCCCGGCTTCTCAGTTTTGAGGTTGTGCGTGAAGGAGTCGAAGCGTGCGAGCACGTCGCCGTGCCTGGCTACTCCAGCAGCTTTTAATTCGTTTTCAAAGTCGAGCCAAAACCTTGAAGATGTCCAAGCAGCCTGATCGACAGCAAAAGCTTTGTCTTGTTGAGCAACATTTCGATCCAAGGCCACAGCAGCGGCGGGCACTCTGTTTGATGCCGAGAAGCCACGCGCCATGGCAGGAAGCATCAACACGGCATAAAGAGGCATCATGGGTGCTGAGTCCCGATAAAATTTATATGTTATGCTGTCTACTCTGTTCCTATTCAGCTATAACTTAATGCTCCGAGTACATCATACAACAGAAGCGATACAATCTTAATAATATGTAAAATCTGTAAATGCTAGAGGTAGACTTCCTGCTGTTGCTATGCTAGGCGATGCTGAACTTAAAATGCCAAATCTTAACTGGTGGGCAACAACTGATGCGAGTCCGAGGCTTTAACTGATTCAATTGGGCTCGTACTTCTACCTATGGTAAGTTAGTTAGTCTAGTCTAGTCGTTCCTGTTCTCATGCTCCTTCGAGAGATCGACAAGCATGCATGCATCAAACAACCGCTGCAAGATGGAAAGGTACAGAACACAAAACACAGAACGAAGAGCTTTTTGTTGTGTTGTGAACACGAGGGACGACGGAAGGAGAATTCCAAGAATTGCTCTGTCTTCTTCTCTTCTGAACTCGATAGGAAGCTTTGTCATCTTTGTCACCACCGTCATGATGATAGACGACGCGGTTGAGCTCTGGACCCTGTAGTTAAAGCATACAGCATTTGCTCGAGGTTGACAGACATGCGGAGCACTCCGTCGAAACTGCTCCTAGCAGCTTGCTTATTTGGAAGTGTTCTCGCCTTTGCCCCACACCTTTCCCGACGGGTAACCGAATCACGAGTTCAACAGGCCGCGTGGCTAGAGAGATGGCGGAGTCAGCCTAGCGCGACCGAAGAATTGGAATCCCGCCAAGTGCCTGGCTATTTTTTCCCTGACGAGAGTTTCATCGAATCGGGCCGATCACAGTCGGGCGGCTACTTCCCTGCGGGCCCACCGAGCTTAGCTTGGCGGTGGCGAGCTCGTACCTCATTAGCCTGGCGCTTTCTCTTGCTCAAGGTTCGATAAAAAGTCTACAACAATTTTCAATTTAGAGATTTTTTGCATAGCAATTGTCCACTGGTCCTTATACCTTTTCTCCACCTAGCATTTAACCCTTTCTTTTTATTCATATTCCAATTAGTTGATCCCGGCGCCTTCAGAGCAGAGAAAAGAAGTAGATAGCTCCGGGGAGGATGCACTCATCATTGAAAACGATTTCATTAAGGATGCACCAGCACAGCCTAGCAATGATGTTGACGAACGTGCCAAGAAGCCACAGCGGCGATGGCGGAGGCGGCTACGATGGCGCTTTTGGCTAGGACCGAAATTAGCGCTAGCAACACCAGAAGAAAATGTGCTCATGGCTATTGGCGCTGACTTACTGGCTCTAGCGCAGACCACGAGACGGCCAGGGCGCGATTTCGAGCAGCGGCGCTTCGAATCGGCGACGCGTTCGGCGCTTGTTCTGCCGACAGCATCCGAAGAGGAAGACTTGTGGTCGGAGGATGCGTCGCCCAAGCGCTCCATTGTCGTTCGCGCCGACGCTCCACTGCCTGATTTGGCTGCGATGCCGACCTACTTTCGATCGCCGTTTGACGTGGTGCTTGGGCAAGCTCCTCAGCCTTGGTTGCTGTCGGATGCATTGCCACAAGATGCGTCAGAATCTCCATTGCCGTCGCCACCGCTGTCCTTGGAAGTAAACTCTTCTTCTGAAGAGCTTCTTCCCGCGGCTGCACCGCTCGAGACCACCACAAGCAACAGCAACTCCTCTTCAACTGCGTCTACGCCAGCGTCATTACCAACCGAAGACACTTCCTCGGAAGATTGGGCCCTCTTGCGCTCGTGGGTGGAGTTGGTGAGTGGTTTGATGCGCCGCCGAGAGGCCAAAGCTGCGTCCAATGAAGCCACCGCCCGGCGCGCGCTGAGCTTGTACTTGCGGGCGTGGCGCCTCGACCTGTGGGCAACCGTGTGGGGTGCAACCATCGTAGCGAGGGGCCATGCCTCAAGTAGTAGTGTAGTAGCAGCGACTACGAGCACCGTGGCCATGCCTCAACCAGCATCGGAGCCACTCGATACTCGGGGGGGAAATGCATCCGAGACTGCGGCATCCGAGTCAGCTCCAACTCAGAAGGAAGCTGCTGCTGGAGTAGACATCTCATCATCATCAACAACAGCGAGTGTTTCTGGAGAATTCGTGGCGGATGCAGTAAGCAATTTGCTGGGCAAGAGCTTTCGCGCTGGCCCCGGGCGGCTCCGAAAAGCACGACGCTTGGTGTTTGGGTCGGCGCCGCGCTTGATGCAGAAGTTGCTTCGCTTGGGAGGCGATGAAGCAGGCCTGGCTACTCGTCGCTTCGTGCATGTGGCTCTGATGGCGACCCTTGCGGCTCAGTGTGTGCCCATGCAACCCCCACCTCACCCTGCGGTGCATCCTCAAGTTGATGCAGCTACTGCAGCCCCTGCTGCTGTGACGTCTCCTCCTGGTAGCAACGGCACCATTTCTTCCACTAATGGCACCAACGAGAAGACCACTGGATTTCGCGCTCGCCTTCGACGTTGGATTCGACCGAAGTCCGTGGCGCGATTTTATCCCCGAATTGGGTCAAGGGACAACATCACAAAAACAGCGGATTTGCACGCACCACCTACGAACGAGGCTTCACAGCACAATGACTCGTATGCGGCAACGCCTGGTAACTCACAGGGTAGCCCCATCGAGCATGAGTCCACATTAGCAGCGGCTGCGCTGGGCTTCGATGATGACATCTTATCTTCAAGCTTGCGCCCGCAGCCCTCGACAGACGAGTGGTTGCGCATAGAGCTTCTGGCGCGTCGCGGCTTAGGGCTCGGCGACAACCGCAAAGCACACCCCCTGCGCCTGAGCCTAGTGCAAACAACCACGGTGCCCACATGCGGCAGCGCTCTTGCTCTTGTCATAGTGACTCCCAGCCGAAATGCTGCAGTAGTAGTGGTGCGGCTAGCAGCAGATGCCTGGTCCCTCTTGACGACTCATGGCAGCGCCACCACGGAGGAATCGCCGGGTAGCCAGGCGGAGGATAGTTCTCCCTCATTGCCATCCTCCGAAAATGGGACAGTACCGGCAACGGTAGCCAGAGCAAATACCACTCCAGCCAGCCTGGCTTCAAGTAGTGCTTTGTTCGGGAGGCAGCTGGGTACAGTGTCAGAGGGTGCACGGCTGGTTTTTGAAGCTCTCGAGTCGCCCTATGCCACTACAACAACAGTCACTGTGAGTGGTGATACTGGCGACAGTGGACGTATGGACATTGTAGAAGAGCCCAAAAACAGGAGCGGTTTTAATGCAGTCTTGCGACGAGCGTCACAAGAAGGTGACCTGAAATCGGTGCTCTTCACTGGTCATGGTGCTGGAGGTGGCGTGGCTACGGTAGCCGCAGCGTATTACGCTTCCTTGCAGAGTGCCCGATCTTTTCATGGAGGAATGCCTGCTGAAGACGCGGCTGAGAGCGCCAGTGATTCAACGAGCACTTCGGCTGAGGAATCATTGCACGAGCAGCTAGATCAAAAGGGGCGCAGCCGTTGGATGAGATGGAGCGTCTTAAAAGGCCGTAAAAGTGATGATGTTGGCAACGGGAGTAGCAGCGAAGAGAGCACACCACCACACACGAGTGACGACAAGAAGAAGAATAAAAAGAAGGAGAAGAAGGAAAAGAAGATCAATCCGTTTCAGTGCATGCTTGTTACGGTGGGCGCGCCGCCGGTTGGGAATGCTGCCTTTGCCTCGTTGCTCGATGCCACCGTGTTACCTTTCGGAGGCCTTCACTTGAGCTCGACAGGTCAGCAATTGGAGCAAACAAAGTTATTCCATTCGCATATTTCGTGTAGTTCTTTTCGTGAAATGAACCTGTTCTCAAAATGGCATCAAGCATATCTATCGCAATCGCAATCTCGTGCTTACTGCGGGTATGCTCTTTTCATCACGTCTTTTTGTATTGTTATGTCAATAGGCGACCTTACGCCTGCGATGGGCTCAGCCCTGGGCTATGCGGCAAGTGGAGCCAATGTGGAGCTGCCTTTCCTACCACTGGGCAACGCTACGGTGGCTGCCCCCCACTTGCAGTCGTCTGTTGGCGACGTCACGTACTCCCTCGAGAGCCCCTCGGGGGTGCCTGAATGACGGGGCCATGGACTTGAGATGGACCTAAAGTGACTCTTGAGCTCAGGAGAGCCTTATCTGAAGGGCACTGCCACGGCGGTAGTATGAATCTCAATCAATCACTACCAACCCAAAACACCAATAACCATACCATATACAATTTCCAATAAAATCCCAATAAAATCATATAGGAAGATAGGTAGGAAATTAGGTAGGAAGAGTAGTGGTATAGGTAATGGATTATAAGTATGGTCCGCCGTGACAGGCACTGCTGAAGTAGGAGGCATTAAATGAGTCGCATGGGAGGTGGGGCAGTTGGGCGTTGGGCTCTCTCTGAACTCCGATCTGATTTACTGATTTAAATTTCCTCTTTCCTAAAAAAAATCAAGGTTAAATCGCCCATCGGCGTTCTTATTCTTATATTCTCATATCTACTATATCTTTAGCCAAGTAGCCACCTCAGATATGTAAGTTGCGCCTCCACGTTCCAATGATTCTCGTTCTATCTGCTTTCGGAGAGCGGAGAGGTGTGGGTATAGCGCTATATATATGTATGTGTGTTTGTGTTAAGGATAACGTTAAGTCCAACACACTAAACGGGTCTCCCCTTTCCCTCTCCTCTCTCTGATCCCCAATAGTGATAGGGAAGTAGCGGCCAAGGCCATCTTCACTGACTTATGCAATTCATTACTCTGGTCTCGTGGAAAGGAAGCTCCCCCTTCGGCTCCATGTCTCAGTCTCCACGTCTACACGGATCTACGTTTTTCGATTCACGGCCTTCTCAAGGTGCCACAAAAAAGCCTCTGTCGACATTCCCTCGCCTGGACTCACCTGCAAGAAATAAATTGCGTCCTTAATAAGCCAAAGAACGTGGTCATATCCGGACATTAAATCCATACAGGTGCTCCGATGTCTTTTCAAAGAAGGTGTGAACAAGGGTGTGCTAAGCTTTAGAGGACGCCCTAATGCGTACCGCAGATCCCATGAATCCTGCCGCGATAGCAGTCCTCACGTTTCTTTGGTCATCATCGAAGAGCGCTACTTCGCCATTCGACAAGCCTTTCTCCGACGCCAGTGCGGCCAAAAACGCGTTCTTGTCCGGCGGTGGGCGAATTCCGGACACCTCGCCGTAGCACTGGCTCCCTTCCAGGGGGGACCGGACGTCTGCGTTAGGGAAGCCGAGCGCAGCCAGGTAAGCGCTCACTACCGGAGGTTGTCCGAATGTGACCACGCACCAGCTCCTAGTTTGGTTGCCTTCGCTGTTCACGGAAGCAGCGTCGATGGCGCTCAGCACTGCGGCGAGCTCGTGGCGGCAAGGCACGTCAACTTCAAAGCGCTTCGGCACGTCAGTTACTTTCACGCCGCTATTGTACACGTGTACGTTGGTTAACGTTAAGTCAAAGTCCTGTCTCCCCACAGCGCATGTATCAACACGCCCGTGCACAACGGCGGAAAACGCAAAAAAGTTTAACGGAGGGAAGGAACATCAAGGAATAGATCGGGCACGAGCCTACACAAATATTCAAAAACCATTCCAACTTACAAATGCGAAGAGTTTAATCGGTGAGGCCTCGATGGCTGCCGCGAGCTCTATCGACGACTCTGTTGCGGCTACACAAGCATGTACAAAGAAGCTGAGGCACTTATTCGTATGACTTAAGACACTCGTTTCGAGAAATGTCTTAAAAACAAGCCTTACCCATACGGAGCGCTTACAGCTAAGCCCGACTTCAAGATTGTTGAATCCGAATGAGTCCAAATGAGGTATCCTTTGCAGAAGAAGCAATTAAGAGCGATGGTAACTGCGTTCCCGCCAAGACTAGGCTAGCGCAAGCAGGAAGGAGAGCAGCTGAGGAGCTGAGGAGCTAAGTATTAGAAGAGAACAACAAAGGAAGAGAATTCAAGCAAAAGGAAGGATTGTTGCCAGTTCCAGGCAAAAGTAAGAAGATATTCTACGAAAATTACCCGAATTTGTACGAGTAATGACTCTGGTTTCCGGCACAATATTTTAGATCACTTTTTGCCCATCAGGTATCCACTGAACGCTGATTGGCTGAATTCGCGACGACCAAGAGTTGGTTGGGCCAGTGCTGTGCTGCGCTTCTCGAGGTGCGCGTCGCCGTCGACGCTGACTGCGAGCGCTGTGCGAACCAATGCCTTTCCTCTCGTTTCTGATTTAGTTTCATTCCTGTAGAATATCTGAGTGCTTCTTTTTGCTTCGCGTGCTTTGCATTATTTGCGATGGCATGCCGTCCTTTTTGAACCAACGACAAAACCAGTTGCGCCCTCGAGCTCATTCTCTCCCTTTCTTTTTTTCATCTTTTCCGTCGCCGCATCACCAGGTTTCTTTGAGCAAGGTTTAAAGGTATTGTGCCTCTGAGGCGCGCGTGAGTCGCTCTCCGATGCGGGCTCCAAGCGCGCTGACGCTGTCGGCGCTCTTTGGCGCCGCACTTGCGACCAACATGCCCACCCATGCCCCAGTTCCAATGCCCACGGCGCACCCCACCAAAGTGCCCAGCCCAGCGCCTTCGTCAACTCCAGTGCCGTCGAATTCGTATGATCCGACGGGCTTGCCGACCAATCCCCCGTTGCCCAAGCCTTCGCCGGTGCCGTCGTACCTTCCCACGCGCGAGCCCACCCCCAAGCCCACGCCGGTGCCCACGGAGCATTTCAAACCCACCAATGAGCCGTCGCCTGCGCCGTCGCCGTTCCCCACGCACGTGCCGACGACGCAGCAAGACTACTACCCCAAGTACATGGTGTCGATGCTGATTGACTGCATCGGAAACGGGGGGAACAAGCAAGGCCCAGTGAACCACACTTACGAGCTTTCGCTTCAGGCCAACGTTGGGGAATACGAAACGGCCAACACGGTTCGGTTCAACGGTTTAGGCTTCGTAGACGAAGACGCGCAGCCGGTGGACTTCGACAAAGCAGACGAGCTGAACGGAACCGCGCTGTCGTGCTCGAACTTTCCCGCGGGTTCGCCCCCCGAAGAGTATGCGTTCATTCACAACTACTACTTGGGCTCGGCAGTCGAGCTGGACTTCCGATCCACCGAAACGCGTGACGTCGACGGTGTGCCCACGGGGCCCGCTTTGCCGACGCAAGCAGACCTCCGCGCGGACTTGTCGGAGGTGTGCATGCGGCAAACCACGAACAAGGACGACCGCAGCGACGGCACCGGCAGCCACACTTCGGCGGACGACTTGTACGTTGAAACCGTTGGCCACGACGGAGTGAGCTTGAATTTCTTGATCCAAGAAATCGACGTCACCGGGACCACCACCTGGGTCAGCAACGAAACCATGGCGCTGAAACGGACCAGCCCTACGGACCCGTACCAGCTGTGCGCGCCGCTGCACGCGCTGCGCTTCGAGACCAAGTTCGGCAACTACCACAACGTTTCCGACTTCGTGCAGAACTCCATCCCCTGGGAAATGCGCATTGCAGCGGAGTTCGACGCCGACATTTCGCTCTTGGCGTTCACTGGGGACGACAACGTGACGCTGCGCAGCGAACGGCAAGACCTGACCTGGAACTACGGCGAGCGGCTGGTGTCGCAATTTACCGAAGGCAGCATCGTCAACAACCCGAAATTCGCGCGGGACTGGATATACGAGTCCACTTACCGGGTGGTCGAGGACTACGCGCTGGCCACGGTGTACGACCCGCGCTACGGCGGCAAAACGGCGAACGCTTCGGAGGCCCACCTGACCCGCATGTGCGACGACGAGTGCGAAGCGAAAGGCGGCAAGTTCCAGAGCTGGCAGCCTCACGTGGTGGTGGAGTGGAACATCTCGGAAACCGGCCTCAAGCGCGTTCCCGGCGACTTCGGCGGGAACCCCAACTCGCGGTGGGTGCACGTGCGCCGGTCCACCTACCAGAAGGAGCTGCACGTCAAGGACGAGCGGCGCTACTTCGCCGTCACCTACGACCGCACCCCACCCCCCGTGCACATCCTCAAGGACTCGGTGCGCTTTCAGTACGCGTACAATGAAACCAAGTGCGGGAACCGAAAGGTCGCGGGTGGCACGCGCGCCGACACTGACTTCGTTACGTACATCGATATTGGAGTGGAGCCTTACCCCGAGTGCTTCTCAACCTCGACCGAAGACACTCTGAGCATGCAATTCGAAGCGCAAGAAGAAGGGCACTACTACTTCTACGCGCACCCTGCCTACGACCGGCAAGGGCTCGAGTTCAACTTTTCCGGCTTCGTCGGCATTCCGTGGCCGTACTCGATCAAGGACACCGAGTTTTACGTGGACCTGTACCTCTGCGGGCCGTTCTCGGAGTACGCCAACTGCGACTCGACCGGGGACTTTCCTCGGGTCGAAAACGTGACGGTGCCGATGGACGCGGAAGCGTTCATGTTTGGCTACGACTTTTCCTTCTCCAAGTTTGCGATTTACACCTACGCGGAAGACGACGGGTACATCTCGGAGAACGAGGGGTGGGAGTACAACCAGGCCCCTTACTTCAACGAGTGGCGCGCGTACTACGGCAACCTGTCCTACCCCCTCGTGGCGCCCGCTTTGGTGAAGAAGCTAGAGGTGCTGCCCATCACCTACCGCAGCAACTACTACAACGAAACCGAGTGGTCAGCGTCGCGCTACGAAGTGGTGTCCACGCAGGACTCGCGGCTGGACCAGGTCATTGAGCTGGTGCCGGAGGGCGACCAAGACGAGCGCGAGAACCGCTACCCCGGCGGGATGGGCTGGACCACGGAGTTCGGGAAGCGCTGCAAGGTGTTCTTCAAGCTACGCCAGCTGGCTAACGAGTTCGACTACATCAGCCACCGGAACAAGTACTACAACCACATTTACAACGAAGATTTTTGGAGGAACAACGGCGCCGACACCGACGACGACTTGAAGCGCTCCGACGTGGAAAACTACTTGCCCAACACCGACTCGTGGGGGAAGTACAACTACCGCAAGAACCCCAAGGAGAACTACGAGTACAACATCACGCGCACCCTGCACGTAGAGACGGTGTTCATGCCCGACTCGAGCGATTACTCGGAAGCCTTAGCGAGCGCAGACCCCAGTGGTGGGCCCCCAGCAGCCATCATTTTGAACAAGAACTTGACCAGCTACTACTCGCAGGACTACTTTTACATGGTGGGGCAGCACGACTCGAAGAAAGACGGGGACCAGGTGGTGATGGCCAAACTGCGCCTGATGTACTCCAACGACCCTCTCTTTGCTTACGTGCCGGTGGACGCCTACACTTTCGTGCCCATCGTGAACAAGCACCAGACCTCGCTGCTGGCAGACGCCTCTACGGTGATGGACGAGCGCGGCTACTCGCCAGTCTACAGCTTGCCCACGGTGAACGTCACCGTCAAGAACAGCATCGACTACACCACCGACGCGGGCGGTTTGTGCACCCTTCTGGTGTCGCTCACGGAGAAGCCGTCGGGCATGGTGAAGCTTGCCGTCTCGGTGCCCAACAAGGTCCAAGCGCAACTGTACCAGGGCAAAAACCCGCTCCTGATTTTCTCCCCCACCAATTACGAGAACTTGGAAGTGACGGTGGAAGGCTTGAACGACAACGACAACACCAACGGAGACGTGCCGTTTGACGTGGCCTTTTCCATGGTTTCTGCTGACGATCCTCGCTTCCTGAACCGTTACGAGGCCTTCAACTTCGCCATCACCCTCACCAACTTGGCGACGTCCTCCGACACGCGCCTGGCGGTGGGGCTCAACAACTCGCTGTGCCACACCAGCGAGAACGGCAACGAGTGCGTGGTCACCCTCGCAGTCTGCAGCCACGATTCTTCCATGTCGGACGCGGCGTTGCCTACGGCGCAGTGCGTGGCGCCCTTCTCAGGGCACCCCATTTTCACCAACGGCATCACCAAGGTGGTGGTAGAGCTGGAAGTGGCCAATCGGTTCGAGTCGGAAATCACCGCGGTGGCCAGCAACGGTCGGTTTGACGCCTCCAGTTCGCGAGTGCAGTGCGAGCGCGGGCGCACCTTCAACAGCTCGTCCGCAGCCGATGCCTGCAAGGCCACGGTAACCTTTGAGCCGTACGCGATGGCGAGCAGCGGCAACAGCGACCAGGGGCCATTCTTTGCCCAAGTCACGCTCACTGGGGTGGATGACTTCGTGTTGGATGGCCCGCAAGCCAACTACTTGAAGATTACGGCGGCGCGGGTGGTGCGGGGCCCCATGAAGAATTTGGAGAACCAAGAGGCAGCGGATGACAATGCGGTGGACGTCGTGCTGTACAAGACTTCGCACGAAGTGATCAACAACGACGACGACTACAGCCGCATCCGAATGGACCCAGACTTTTACGGCAGTGGGAACACCGAAGACTCGCCGTTCTTTGCGAAGCGGTACCTGGAAGTAACCCCGAGCCGCTGCGAGACGTCGGAATCGTCGGAAGTAGGGGCCTGCCCGGTGACCGTGACCGTGGACTTTGATGCGCTGAACCGTTCGGTGACCTCGGAGCACGACCTGGTGGAATGCGCGCGCGTGACCATGGACTTGGCCTGGTACTTCGACAACACTACCGCGGTGAAAGACGCCCTAGCGGCGATGCAGACGGCCAAGCTGGCCCGGCCCAACTTCCGCATGACCCACGGCGTGGACTTCCACGGCGAAGAGCCGCGAGTTTTCGTGGACTGCTACGACGAAGACGGCGTGCGGTGAGAGATTGGGCTGGTGTCGGAGTGCCTTTTTAGTGTTTGATGAATTCTGGTGGTGTCTTACTTGTTGCATTGGCTATGAGGAATGTGTGTGCTCTTCGTCTTGTGATGTGGTGATCGCCTTGCATACTTCATTCGTGCTGCTTTTGTCTATGCACATCAAATACCATTATGAAAGCTGCCATCTCATTCTTCCCTACAACTATTTCTGTTTCTTTGTCCCCTTTCCTTACTTTTTTTTCTTCTCTATTTCGTTTGCAGATTCACGGGCAACAACTTGAAGTATTGCATTGCGGATGACTACGAAGCCGAAGACGCGCGCATTTTGGGATACATGGACAAGTCCATCAAGACCGGCGACGGCGCCAACATGCTGTGGCACGTGACCGACGACTTCTGCCTGCCCCCCGGCAACCTGACGGGCTGGTTCTACAACGCGACGCGCCTCTACCAGCCTGGCTTGAGCCCGGGTGGGGGCTGGGTGGCCAGCGCGAAGATTACCGGGACTGACACGGTGCTGTACACCAGCATTGGCTTGGGTTATGACGAGCCTCGTCCGCACCCCAACCAAATCGGCAACTTTTCCTTTGAGATTCCTACGGCGGGCATTCCCATCAGCCTGAACAGCAACGGCGCGAAATGGGTGAAAGTGAAGGTGATTGTCTCTACCACCGCCACGGGATTGGAGCTAGCCTCCACAAGCAATACATCTGCAGTGACCATCACCGATCAAGTCAACACCCCTTTACTGAACGAGATTTACTTCGACGCCACCTTTGAATCCACTGGCACGCTGAGCTTCACGCTGGACTCCGCGGACGATGACGTAGATGATGAGGACAGCACTTACACGCTGCAAGTCTACGTGGAACAGGTGAGGAGAATGAAATAATGAGAGAACACAGGCATTCTTCGTTTTACTTCTTTGACTTGGAATGCAGTGATATCTATCTTAAAATGGCTCTTCTGAATTTTCACACACGCTGAAAGAATTTATTTCTCACTGTCATGTTTTCCACTTCCTTTGCCGCAGGTGAAATTCAACTTGGTAGACGAAGATTTGTCCGAGTCCTCGATCAAGATTGGCAGTTTCTCGACGGGCAACGGCGGCGCTGGCGACACCGCTATCACTTCCCTGGAAGTCACGCACTACGACGACGACACCGCTGGTCTGCTCTTGCAAGCCCTGGATTCGCCCGACTTTTACGCGTACCGCACCGACCGGGTGGCGCCTTCGGACGAAGAAATGAGTGGCCACCGGTTCTTTGGCATGCGCCACAACCAAACCTCGGAAGGCTACGTGAACGACAAGTTTGGGGACCCGTTGCGCGCCAACATGACGTACTTCAACGTGTCGCTGGCCTCGCAGCCGCTGGCCGACGTCAAGGTGTCGGTGAAGGCCGCGGCGTCGCAGTCGGCGTGGGGCTGGCGGGTGGAAGGCGTGCCCGTGGACGCAGAATGCGCGCTCAACACCGAGGTCTTCGCCCTCAGCAACGGCTACCACAAGTCCCTGGCAACCCCCTGTGGGGGCGGCACCTACGTGGTCAAGACCTACGCCTCGCCGAGCCCCTGGATCACGGGCAGCAACGACACGGTAGTGAACCTCGAAGAGGGCGAACTCGCGCTGACCTTCACGCCATCCAACTGGCACGTGCCTCAAATGGTGGTGGTGCAAGGCTTGGATGATTTCGAAGACGACGGCGACCGCGACTACACCATGAAGCTCACCGCCACCTCGACCGACTTATACTACGACTCCAACGCCAACGCCTCCAAGGATGAGTACAGTGCTGGCAACTACACCCGCCGCGGCTATTTGCCTACGGTCACGGTGCCGCTCAAGAACTTGGACGACGACACGGCCTCGTTTGTGGCGATGCAAAACGGCACCGAGTGCTCCGAGCCGTACTACCGCCTGGACTCCGAATTGCACATGTACTTGACTTCCAAGCCGGCGTCGGTGGTGTCGGTGTACCTGGAGTCGAGCTTGCCGAACGAAGCCGGGCCGGTGCAGCAGCTGGTGGCCATCACTCCGGACAACTGGGAGACCATGAAGGCCGTGAAGGTGTCTTCCGTTGACGACTTCGCAGCCGACGGCGACGTGAACTTCACGGTGTCGGTAGACTTGTTTTACTCCAACGACGCGCAGTACGGCGACGCGGACAAATTTGACCGCAAGTTTTCGTTCGTGAGCGTGGATGACCCCAATGACGCGCTGGGCGTGGGCGCTGCGGTGCTGATGGAAGTGACCAGCGACGTGGACTACACGACGGCTCTGGGCGGCTCGATGGATTTGGCGGTGTCGCTCAGTTACCCTCCTCAGGAGCCCGTGTTTGTTGGGGTTTCTACCTCGAACCTGGACCAAGCGGTGCTGACCACGGCCTCCACTCTGGTCTTCACGCCTGACAATTACGCGGTGACGCAACACGTGTCAGTGACGGGGGTCGATGACATGCTGCGGTACGGCGACACCACCTACCAAATCGTGCTGGGCCTGATTGCGACCGCAGACCCGTACTACGAGCGCTTCGCTTTCGGGCCCGACGACACGCGGGACGACAAGACTGTGAACTTCGAAGTGATCAACCACGACTACCCGTGGGCCCGGGTGCGCGTGGGTATGATGTCGAGTGCCACCATGACCTCCGAAGGCGATGCCACCCACCACACCTACGCCAACTTGACCTTGGGCCTGTGCCAAGCCATCTACGGTGCGATTGAAGAAAGCGGCACTCCTGGGACGCCAGTAGCGGCCATGGCGGATGATGCCTCGCTGTGCGGCGGTTACGACTTGAAGGCAAGCGAGCTCTTCGGTAGCATGGATCAAGTGTCGTTTGTCACGGTGACGGTGATGGTGTCCGACACTTCGGAAGCGCAACTGGCTTGCGCGCCTGAGGCTTACATGTGCGACGCGGCCTACGACGGCAGCTGGGCTTCGCTGGTGTTTGACATGACGGGCTACTCGGACTTGAGCAGCTTCGAGCCTCAGCTTTACCTCATGGGCGTGGACGACTACTCGGCAGACGGCGACGTCATGTACACGGTGAAAGTGAAGGAGGCTGCGGTCAAGTACAACAAGGAGCGCCATGTGGTGCTCGACAGCTACTTGCCTGCGGAGCTGACCTTCACCAACGTTGACGACGACGCGAGTGCTGCGGCGGAAGATGCTTTCTTCACCGTGGACCCCAAGCTCGGGTGCCACGTGTACGAGGGAGGTTCGCACGGCGCCAACGGCACCGACTGCGCCCTGTCCTTTGCCTTCGCGGACGTGGTCAAGAAGACCTTTGACACGGTGAACAACAACTACTTTTACCTGGCGACCCTCACTCTGAAGCAGCCGGCCGACAGCGCCGTGTACTTTAGCGGGGTGATGGGCGGTGGCGACGTGCGCAACGGCTCGACTTGCGGCATGGGGCCCGGCTGCGGTGACGTCACTTTGTGGTGGCCCGAAACCACTTCGGATTGGTCCGCGCTGGCGGCCACGGTGCAGCTGGCGACGGTCGACGATTGGCTTGATGATGGCGACAAGGACTTCAACGTTACGGTGGAGGGCAGCGTGGTGTTTGGGTGCAGCGACCAGAAAAACCCGACGGTGGACACCTGCACTGGGGTCTTGACCTCGGGCGGCAACGTGACGTACATGGTGCGCGGCCAAGAAATGGATGACGACACCGCAGGGCTGGTGTTTTCGCAAGGCACCGACATGTTTTACAGCTACCGCAAGGCGCGCACTGACGGTTTGGAAGCAGGTCTCACTTCGCTGTCAACAGTGGAGCTGCCCTCGAACACCACCTCGGAGTCAGGCGGGGCTTCCTCCAACGTGTACGTAGACTTCAATGTAGCGCTGAGCTCCGAACCAGAGGAAGACGTGACGGTGACTTTCTACGCGGTGAGCTTCAACGACGAATACGGCGTGGCCCGCTACGAAGGGATCCCCACCTTAAACCGCTCGAAGATCGACGGCGGCGGCTATGTCGTGGACTCGTACGTGTCGCCTGCGGATTGGGTGAATGCATCCAGCTCCAAGGACACCCTCATGGACCCTGCGATTGGCGGCCTTGCGCTCACTTTTACGCCCATGAACTGGAACATGCCTCAAACGGTGTCGGTGATTGGTCTAGACGATTTGGCAGCGGACGGCGACAAGCCATTCAATGTCGACGCGATGGTGGTAGGCACAGCGGGCGATGGCTACCGGTACGCCCCCGAAGAGAACCTCTTTGACCAAGCAGTGCGTTTGCCGTTCTTGAACTTGGACGACGAGCAAGCGACCGTGGGCTATTCGGCGGAACAAGTGGGAGCTGTGGTGGCGGAACCTTTCTTTGGGGACTCGGCGCGTATTGAAGTGTACACGACCACCGAGCCTTCGGACGTGATTTGGCTCTCTTTCTCGTCTACGAAGCCTTGGATTGCCAACACCACGCATGAGCTGGTGGCGATTACGCCCTCGAACTGGGACCAGAAGCTGGTGGTCCACGTGAATGCGGTGGACAATTTCATGGCCGACGGGAACTCGTCCTTTGAAGTGGAAATGCTGGTGCTGGGCTCCTCGGACCAGGCCTACGGCAAACTGATGCAAAACCAGACCTTTGCCTTCACCAAGCTCGACGACCCCGATGACGCAGGCTTTTCGGGCACCAGCGGCGTGGCGATGGAGTTCATGTGGGGCCGCAACCTGGCGGGCGTGATCCAGGACTTCACCACGGAGTACGGGGGCGACGGGTCGATCTTGGGCGATGCCGAGAAGTCGGGCAGTGCCACGCTGCAAGTGCGCTTGAGCAAACTGCCTCAAGATGCGGTCACTTACGCGGTAACCAGCTCCGACACCACGGAAGGCCAAGTGCTGTACCCCTCAGTGGTGGTGTTCACCCCTGAAAACTACTACGAGTGGCAAGAGGTGGTGGTGATTGGGCGAAGCGACACCATCGCCGACGGCGACGTGACCTACGACCTCGAGTTCCACTTGCTGGGCACCAATGACCCATACTACCGCGCGCTGCCTCTGGAAGACACCACCCAGTCCCTCAAGAACCAGGACACCATCGAGCAGCGCGTGGCGCTCGGCATGTCCAGCTTGGGCTGCTACAACATCACCGAGGGCACCGACGCGAGCCGAGGCTACGCCGTCAGTGGCACCGTGGCCTGCGTGGTGCAGTTCACGATTTGCTTGTCGGACACCGGGACTTGCACCCAAGAATTGACGGCGCAGGAGGTCTACAACACGTCGACCTCGGAAGCGCTGGGTTTCGACAGCATTGCGCTGGACGTGTATATGAACGATACCGCGGTGGCCTACTTGGGCCAGCCTCAGTTCAACCACGGCCAGATTAACGTCACGTCGGACGGCAGCCAGTCGCGAGTGGTGCTGGGCCTGGGGCGCCCGCTGGAGACTTCCTTCAATTTGACGGTGTACGCGACGGACGACGTGAACAACGACCAGAAACGCGACACGGAGCTGAGCGTGTACGGTGTGCTGCGGCGTGAGACCAACATGGGCACCAAAGAGATTCAAGAGTTCGTCAACTACTACGACGATTCTGGCGACGTGACCTTCTCCAAGGACAAGGGCGGTGGTGAGATGGTCAACTTCGGAGCCGTGCCGATTATTGTGCGCGACGACGAGTTCCCCGACTTGCGGTTCTGGCGGGTCTCCAGCGGCTGCGAGACCTCCGAAGTGGGTCGTTTGAGCACCCCTGGGCTAGCGGTGTCCGAAGGCACTTGCTTGGTGTACGTGCGTTTGGGCGCGGAGCCCGCGTCGGATGTGACCGTGTCGATCAGCTCGTCGGACAGCACCGAAGGCAAGTTCATGCTCGGGAGCCCAGACGGCACCGACAGCGTGGACGTGGAATCGGCGGGCTACCCAGTGCGGTTGGTGGACAGCGCAGTGATCAGCTTTGACGCCACGAATTGGTTCACTCCAGTGAAGGTGGTAGTGGTGGGCACCGACGACACCGAAGCGAATGAGACCAAGGGCGAGCGGGAGTTTGTGCTATCGGCGGCGGTGACCGCCGGCCCCGCCCCATTTAATGGCCTGACGAGTGACCTGGTCTTCGACAACGGTGACGACGACTCGGTGGTGATTCAAGTGGCGCAAAACGATGCTGCTGTGGGCGCGCGCACCGCCGACAGCGTGGACGAAGTAGGCACGGTGGCGAAAGCGTGCAAGGCCTTCGAAGTGCTCATCACCGACCAGTCGTACTTTGACGCTTCCGGAGTGGCGCCTGGCGCCTTTTTCACCATCGCGGTCTCCGACGACTCTGAAGTGCTGGTGTCCCTCACTTGTGACGGCACTTACGCGCCTTCGATCCAGCTCGACGACACCACGCTACCAGCCGCTTACGCGGAAATCAACAGCTTGGTCGATGAAACAGTGGGGGCTACTCCAGCGGCGACCTTCTATTACCGTGGCGTGGATGACAACGACAACGACGGTGACGTGGAGTTCAAAATTACCATCACGGCGCGGACCGAGGCCTACACGGGCATGCCAGAGAAGATCGCAAGCTACGCCTTCTACTCGACCAACTACGACGACGATTCACTGGTGCTCTCCAACCCCGATGCGCTACAGGGATCCAAGACTGCGAACTGGCCAGAAGCCGAGAAGAACCTCAAGAAGGCCGGTGTGGACGGCGAGTGCAGTGGGAACGCATGCCAACACACCGTGGTGCTCCAGGAGCCGATCATTTTCGACGACGACAGTTTGCCAGACCAGGGCAGCAACAAGACCGCCATGCTGGTGTTCAGCTACCCGGACTACGACACCTGGAATGCTTCGCGCACCGATTACACCGAAGCCGAAGTGCAGTTTGCGTTCAGTGACAACGCGGGCCAGTTCCGCCTCGACTTCGCGTATTATCCTGCCGCGGACCAGGCGGGCCGCAACGACGGGTGCACGACAGCGAAAATGAACGCGCCGCTTCTGACCGACAGCTGCCGCGTGACGCTGGACTCGGCGGACCAAACTTTCACGGTGCAAGTGACGGCGATTGGCGATGACGTGGACCGCGGCGGCCACAGCTCGAACATGACGGTGACCACTACCATGACCTACCGCGAGCGGGACAGCACCACGGGCGCTCTCACGGGCACCACCGCCACCAAGACTGCTAAGACTCAGATCATCAACCTGGTGATTGTGGAAGACGACACGGCGGGTCTGTTCGTGAACCAAACTGACAGCACTTCGGGCGCCGTGTTCCAAGCCGCTGCGTACCGCGACTTCCCTCGGGACGTGAACCAAGTGCAAGACGCGACCATGGGCACCATTGCGCTGCCTGCTTACGTGACCAAGGAAAGCGGCGGCAACGTGACCTTCTCGGTTGCGCTCACTTCGGAGCCGCTGGTAGACGCCTACGTGTACGTGTATTCGGAGCAAGTGGTGCGGAGTGACGGGTCAGAGACGCGCTACGAAGCGATTCCGTGGCCCTCGACGTACGACTGGACCAAGTTGCACCCGCCAGGGGGGTGGACCAGCACGCCGATTCAGGACAACAGCGTGGACCGCCCCGCGCACCTGCAGTGCGAAGACATCGTCAAGCTGGCGCCTTGGACGGAGGCGGCGCAGCGCCTGGTGTTCACCCCCGCCAACTGGAAGGTCGCGCAGCTGGTGACGATCGTGGGTTTGAACGACTTGTACGACGACTCTAC
>Ga0307931_1000271_pt1 | contig 30463 bp, 30 predicted proteins | sample OrgLakmetageno47_FD_201816 | JGI IMG/M metagenome (GOLD analysis project Ga0307931, IMG submission 201816) | Saline water microbial communities from Organic Lake, Antarctica - #47 | ecosystem: Environmental > Aquatic > Non-marine Saline and Alkaline > Saline | place: Antarctica: Organic Lake...
CAGCAGAGCCAAGCGCCCACGTTGGCTCAACTCGAAGGCACGCTGGAGTACCATTGCATTTGGTGCTACTGTTGCCACTACTGCTCGGTGACCACCAATGGCTACAATGCTTGCAGGTGCAAAAATTCTTCCGAAGCGAGTCCGCCTTGAGAGCTAGTTGTTTGACGATTAATCGTAGCTCACTCTCGCCTCCACTGTTGGTGCTGTTGGTGCGGCCGCCGCTGCCTGCAGTCGTCTCAGGCGAACCCTCGAGAAAAGGCGCTTTTTCGTCCATCTCATTATCCTCAATTGATCCATCCAATGGAAGCCTGCTGCCTTGACTGCTTGAGACGAACACATGGTCAGACGGTGCCAAAGGTCGCGGTGTAAAAGCAAGCTCGACATCGCCCGTGTCGCGGATGCCCAGCTCTCGCCCTACAGGACTGCCATTGCTTGAATCCACAAACTTACTAGCGTGCGCTGCATCTTGGGCTACGTTCTGGGCTAGGCTGCGCTTGCGGTGGCCTGAGCTTTGAAGGTTGTTCCCCAAGTTGATGCACACAGAGCCAATAATATTTATCAAGATTCCGATGTTCTTGGGTTCCATTTTTAGGAGGCTCTCCACGAGGCGAATTCAGTCTATCAACTAGATGAGGGTTATGTCAGCTAGCCATGGAATCTAATCAAGTCAGATATCAAGACAGTTCCTAAGACAAAGCTCCTATGCGATTCTTCGCGCAGATGCATATCTGCAAATGCAGGCGCATGAGGTGCCCCTAGCCCCTACAATAAGCCCCTTGATTGTTTGTTCGCAAACGTGCGAAGTGCGAAGTCAAGTAACGAAGATAATTGTACAGGGTTGGTCAGGTTGGTGTTGTCACGTTCTCGCGAAAGTGGGTGGGAAACTCCGTCTGTGCGAACCGACAAACAGTTTTTCGCCCCCCCCCCCCACCCTGTGGAGAGGACTAGTGTTAGTACGCACATAGGGCATGGCGCCACTTAGGCTTCACCGTGGGAAATAGGAATCCCGGTCCACATCCCACATCAGATCCTACCTTTTAATTATTGTTAGGTGGTGGTGGTGGTTCGTTCGTAAGCTTCCGTCCGTGGTTCGTTGGTGTCCGCCCTTTTACTTGTACCTACTGCACTATAGTTACTGCACAGAACAGTTATGTCGTACGTAAATGCTAATGAATTAAAAGTGGTTCCTCGGGACTGTGTAAATGTTGTTAGCCTTCGAAGTCCGGCCCCTCGGGGCCTGTCTCAAAAAGATGACCACGGGCACAAGAAGGGACGCGCACCATGGGCACAAGAATCAGCACTCATTCACGGGCACCTCCAGGCCGCAAACAAGGTCTCTAGGAATACAGCCCTACTTAGTTCCGCAGTAAATAAACTGCGCCTGTGCCCTGCATCGCGCGCATTAACCAAGAAAACCGCGGGTTTTCCGGGGTTTTGCCCACTTCGGCTCAGCAAAAGATCCGGTAATTACTAATTGCCCTGAAAGAAAACCCAGAAGCCTCTTAGGTTTTCTTGGTTACTGATCGCGCGGGCACCTGAACTTGTGACGCATTGTTTGAAATTGCGCATCAAATTGACACCAATCAAAAATCACACAGCATCACCTTGCACAACGCATGACCCACGTGGTAGTCTTTTGCACCAATCAACAATCACAAATTGTCGGTTTGTGTGTTCGGTAGACAGACTTTCGAAGGCCTTTAATGCGCCCTTCGATATGATTTTCAGCAGTGGGCGAAGATCGTGTGAGGACCCCTCTCGTACTTCTTTTATTTGCCAAGATGTCTCGGGGAGACTTTAAAAATTATTTGGACCAAAACGTTCCATTTCCGCGCTCATTCCAAAAAAAAGTCTCTTTCCCTCAACAGCCACTGAGCCATTGAGCCATTGAGATGCACTACAAACGTGCAACGCGCTCAAATGCTCCTGACAGATATCCGTATACCTCGATGGCACCTAACAACAGCAAGCGCCATGCTCGCACAAGTAGTACAGGGCTTGCAAAATCAAGAAATTGTAATTCTTCTTGGCTCTATTCGGATGCATCGAGTGAGCATCATGGTTCATGTCGCCTTTCGCCTGACAGCTCTAAAAATGCTGCAAATCCTTCCTCAGTAACGCCGCGGGATTCAATTCTTATGCACCTGCGCATGTGACGGCAGCGAAAAGGGCACTGCAAAGATGACGGCAGCGGAGCAAGCCGCGAGCTCCGATTATTTCTGGGCATTGTTTGGGTGTTGCCCAGCTTTGAAATCCGTGAACTCTGATATTCTGAAGCTTTCGTTCTCCAACGCCAGGATGCTTCAAAGACGAGGGAGGCTTAAGAAATCGCTCACTTCAAGAATATAGCCGCAATTCATTTAGCGCTGATTGCGGAGTACGGAGAAACAAAGTTCAAAAATGTGTTGCTGTGAGAGTCCGATTCCTGTGGGAGCACGGGAGCACATTCAATGCGAAAACATTGAGTTTAGAAAGATTTGTACGAAGGACGACTAGCCGACACTTCAACGAAACAATCACCAGGGCTATTCTTCCTTATTCTCGCAGCACGTTCTGATAAACAGAAAAAAAAATCGTTTATGATTATATTGAATTGATTGAAGACAGAAAATGGGAATAAACTCAGAACTTGACTTTGCCAGTATTCGTGATTGAGGCAATCGAGGCCGACAAGCATTCCGTGGGCAGACGTGAGAAGTGAGTGAATGCGTATTACTACGCGTGCAGAGTAACTGGACGTGTACTATTAACCCATGATATATTGTCATCAAACTGAGCAAGCTGGACATAAGCCGTTTGAATTGTCACAATTTATTGGAAATTGCGAAATCGTACAGCGGACATTTTTGCATTCGGAATATACTTTTACAGTGCTTGACGCCAGAATTTGCTCGAATGATTGCTTTCGTACCTCCAGGGGTATCGTAACGAGGCCGAGATTACCAGACGCAAGTGCTATGGCGATTATACAGACAAACCAAGAACATAACCATTGTTGACGAGATAAACCGAGAACACGTCATTTGGTTGAACTTCCAATGATGCCAGCAAATAAATTGAATTAACTAATGCTCATTGAAATCAAAACTTATACCTTGACAAGTACTTACTGGAGGGATTACAGGAATCAGAACTTCCGAAAAGCGCAGTGGAAGCGTACTGGAATATTTTAAACCACAGGCAAAGAAAACGTGCTGGGAAATATATTGGTCATGCTGCCATCAAACAGATATAAGAAATTGTGATGTCCGTTCCAAGTGCTGAGGCAGCATAACGTTGAGTGAACGGTGGATGATAACCTAAAACAAAATGGTACTGCTGCAGGTACTAGGGAGTACTTTGAGTGCATCTTGCTCGACATCAAACTAGATTGGACACGAAGTGTGACACGATGACACGATACGTACAGAGATACAGTACCAAAATACCAAGAAGGTCAATGCGTACTTGTATTCGGTATTGACGTACTGACGTATTTATTGACGTATTTTAGTCATTTGAGTGACGTATATTTTATTGTTACTACAGCGAATTCAGCAAGCGTGCAGCGTAGCGTGGCTGGCTAGCTACTAGCTACTGTACCTACAGATAGCTACAGTATAGTAGGCTACTGCAGATATCCATGCAGCGAACTTCACTTACTTACTTTGCGCTGCAGCCTAGAGCTTTCAAAACGTTACAGTAGTCTTCATTCATCTGTGCCGTGTATCCATACAACTAGCCAGGAGGCAGTAGGTTGAATCATTGACCTGATCGAGCTACAACTTGGAGTGCCTACTTTTTGACGAGCTACTGCTGCATTGCTACGTTTGCATAACTTTTCCTTGGAAGAGAATACATGCCAATGTATGCTGTAATATCAAATGTGCGGCTTACTTGCATTGCCTTGGTTGTGCTCGTTAGCTGCGTTTATACGTTACGGATTTTACCATTTGAAACGATCAACTTTAGCATTATTCAGCACGCGTTTACGGGCCGTACAGAAATTCACAGTGCCTATACAAGCAATGCAAGTAGCACCGAGATGATACCATTGACGGAATCTATTGAGACGAGCCGCTTTCGTGATCAAACTCTGTTAGAGATAGCCGTAAATAGCGATCTTACCAAGTCTATGGTAACTAAAAAATATATTGCTATGATGAAGAAATGTTGGCCTGGCAGACATGCACTGTTACCTCTGCCGATCCCAGATAATTTGAAAGGTTTTGAACACGGGAACGAGAAAACTTTAGTTATGCCTCAAGGTAGCAACCCACCGAAGAAGGTGCATGCTGATATCTTGCAAGTCGTTGCCAAAATTAGTTGCGTTCTCAAGGCTAACATACTGAGCGTATATGAACATCAATCGAAGCAATTTCGATCAAGTCCAGACTATGTTCACGTTGTCATCACTTTAGACTTGGACCAATGCTTCAAAATGGCCCGTCGAAATGGGCCTGCTTGGAAGCATGTACGATGTGTTGATGAGAGAACTGTGTTTGGGGAGAAAATGACGATGAAGTCTATTGCACACGAACTCTCGCTTGTTGGGAAGTCAGCCACTGAGAAGGGCGCACCGTGGTTCTTCCAGCAATTTCTCAAGATAGAAGCTGTTGCTCTTGGCATCGGTGGTTTAGGCGACAATGTCCGCATCATTGACGGTGATGTCTTGGTCTTAAAACAATCTGAGTGGTTTCTTGAATCAGGCGGCGTGGTCTACGATAATTGTTACTCTATCAACGATGGCTACAATGGTATTCGTTATGGCCACGTGTATAACAAACTTACCAAAAGGCGCTTAATAGGTGGGCCAGAGGTGGTTGCACACTCGATGTCAGTCACAAGAAAGCATGCTCAGAGACTTAAAAAGGACCTCGCCCAGCAGAGCGACTCCAAAGATAAGACAAGTGAAGCTTTGTGGGCCTTGAAAAGTTTACGGGCTATGTGCGATTCAAATGCCTTTTCAGGGTTTTCGGAGTACTGGTACCTCCTGTCCAGTACAGTCCATCACTATCCTGATGAGGTTGCTTTCAGATTACAAGACCCGAATTCTTCGCCATATTGCATTCGAGTTGAACAGGGAAAGAAATGCTCAGGACACCCTGAAGACATTGTGAAGAAGACAAGGGCTTTAAACTCAAGTGCGCTTTACGTCGTCTTTGAGACACACGACAGCACTCAAGTTCGCGAGCACACGGCCGAATAAGGAAGTTAGAAGAATTCCCTTGAATATATTCAAGACGTGAGTAAGTGTAAGATATTTTAAAAAAATTCCAGCTCAATGGATAATGCGAGGATAATGCAGCCTTAATTACTTAATGGTGAGTGGATTGGCCGGTGTTGAAAACCAGGAAATGCCCATGAAGCATGGAGCAAACCAGAGGGAAACTACGCAGACAAAAGATAAAAACAATTACACAACAGCAGTAAGGTTCTTAGATGCCTATGCCTATATTGCCCGTAGGCCCATTCTAGAACGCTTAGTTCAAAGGTGTTATAGTTATAACACCAACATTAACCCTCCCCTGGAAACCCGACCTAGACCAGAGTTACCGGGATGTGACATGGAGCGGCAAAGGCAAAAGGCGAATGAATGCGCGGTGTGAAGTGTAAATGCCTTCAGGCCTAGCACGAATCTTATCACACCCATCTCCATGCCAAAAACTTTTGTTTTATTCCGCCGGGACGTGCCCGACCTGTACAATTCAGCCCTCTGCACAAGCATTCGTAAACGATAACTACGTGAGGCGGGTGTTCTCTTTACTCTCCAATTTTTTTTCCTTTCGTTTCTGAAACGACAACTGGGTGAGTAGAAAAAGCTTGCGCTGAGTCACAACAGCTGCTGGCGAAAGCTCCACTGCATAGTTCAGATCTCCACTTCAGACCTTGAATTTTCGTTTTTTTGCCGCACCCTCTTTCTCGGATTTTCCATCTTTGCTGCCCGCTGCTGCTGCTCCTGCTGCCCCATCTCCTACAATGGCTGCTGCAGCTTTCTCGACCGCGGCTGCCACCAACTCCGGGCCGAGCTCCTCGGTATCGTACAGGGACACGCCGAGCCGGGCTTCCACTAAGCGCACCCACATGAGGACCGCGGGGGGCAAAGCATTGTCGTTGAAGTCGTAGGCAGTACCGTGGCAAATGCAGTTGGTGCGTAAGGCAGCCCTTCGGGCGTCGTTGGCTTCCTTGGTGGCGAAAGCACCCGGTTGGTCTTGGGAGCCACTGGAGGGCGGCGAAGGCGGAGACGCAATCGAAGCTGATGCTGAAGATGGCAGCGCGCTGAGGCCTTGGAGGCTTTCCTCGTGGCCGCCGAGAAAGAAAAAGCAGCCCGGCTTGCCCCCGAGCTGAGGCATCAGAAAATAGCTGACGAACAGAAAAAGAAGAAGGTGAAAAAGGAGAAAGAACAGGAAGATATTGAGAACAGAGAAAGACAAGTAAGAGTGAGCGATCGAAATAGAGAGATAGGCGGGTAAGCGAGAATGCCACAGGTGAACAGGGAAAATATCTTTAGCATCATTTCTAAACGTACGAGAAATCTTCAGCCCCCGCCATCGGTAACTCGTCATCTCCCACCGCCGCAATTTCTGCTTCCCCTCCATTTCCGGCAGCAGAACCACTGCTGCTGTTTTTGGGCTTTTGCGCTTTTTCTAAGAAAGGTGGAAGCACTGATCGGCCTACCGCTTCTACCGCTGCGGTTTGAGCTGCGTGGTTCTTCAACACAGGGTAGCCGTCCTGGGACATAAAGAGCATGGAAGATGAGATGAGAAAGGCCAAACGAGCAACATGACTAAACGGTGCTACTATTAATTAAGAAGAAGAAAAAATATGCGAAGACCAAATGAGAATGCGCAGATAGTAGTGCTAACACCAACATGTAACCAATCAGCACAGGAAGGTAATAGCTTGATGCCTTACATTGATGGTCACATCTGCAGTCGCGCCGAAAGCTGCACAAGTGGCCTGCACGATGTCTTTCAAGCGCTTTTCAATGGTGGCGAACACGCTTGCGTCGAAGTCGCGAATGGTGCCGGTCAAGGTGGCCGAATCTGGAATCACGTTGCCGACTTCCCCACCGTGAAACATGGTCACCTTGATTGATTATGTGAGGATTTTGACGCAAAAACATAACAAAGACAGACGGGAGAGAGGTATGAAACGTCAAGAGATGGATATCAAGAACCACAGAAAAATTGGTTTTAATTTAGCCTCGTGTAATATACTTAACAATCAGAGCCCCTTTCAATACGTAAGAGCACATCGTTTCTGGCTTTGATGTGAATTCCTTGCATCACCCGCTGTACTCGTATTTACCGACACCACAGCCGAGTCCTTGTAGTGCAGCGAGCGCGACACGATGGTTTGTAGGGCCGTGACAATGGCGGCGCCGCACACGATGGGGTCGACGCAGGTTTGCGGCTGCGACCCGTGGCCCCCTTTCCCCACCACAGTGATTTTGAACTCGGCCACGTGGGCCATCAGGGCCCCGCTTTTCACCCGCATGGCCCCGACGGGAATGGTGGGCCAGTTGTGCTATTATGGGATGCACACATGTAGGCACGCACATGTAAACGATGGACGAGAGAGGAAAGGAACGAGGAGAAGGCGTGGGGTTAGGTGTGGGCAAAGTGGGTGTGGTTGTAGTGTAGTGTAGTATAGTGCAGTGTAGTGTAGTGTAGTGTCAGGTAGGGAAGAGTCTGGCGCGCACACTGAGCAAGATTTGAATTTCAAAGAAACTGGAAACATTGCTACAACGAAGCGATGTGTTTTACATGCATGTAATTTGCATGGTTTATGAATAGGAGATGTATGCATGTATATTAGTTCTGTCATACCATGCCGTAAACTTCCTCTACGCTCTCCAGGCAGCCCGCTTGCATCATCGGCAGCGCTCCGCCGGGCCCTTCTTCCGCCGGCTGGAAGAGCAAGCGCACTCGTTTCCCCTTTTGGGGGCGTCGAATCAAGTTTAAAAATAACAAGGACCGGGGAGAGAGATGAGTTTGAGAGGTTGAGTTGGGAGGGACGGGAAGGAGAAGACGAGGCGAGGTAAGAAGTTGAGAGAAGAGAAGAGAAGAGAGAAGAGAGAAGATAAGGGAAAGCATCTGTTGCTTCGATTCAGAAAAAAAGTTTGTGCTGGACGACCCATGCAATTTACTTTTCCGCCTTCTTTGATATCAAGAAAACACGCACCTTTGGGATTCTGTCGAGGCGGGCCGTGATGAGCGCAGCCGCGGCCACGAGCGCAGCCACGTGGCCATCGTGGCCGCACATGTGAGCGGAACCTTCGTGGCGGCTGCGGTACGGCAAGTGGTGGTTGCCTTCCGTCATGGGCAGCGCGTCGGTGTCAGCGCGAAGGGCCACCTGTGCATAAAAGCAGCCACCAAGAAGCATCCCAGAGCACCGCGAGCGATTGAGAGAGGGTTCGCGTTTTTCGCATGTGCTTGCAACGTAACAATGTAGTCTGAGGCACGAGAGCGCCGGGGCATTTACTTCATATATAAAAAACTCGATTGTATTAAGTTTTTGCTGTTCAAAGCATCTCAAGTCTTATCGTTGAACGCACATGAGCCACGCAGGGAAGATCGCCGTCGGTGTTGGGAGTTGGTAAATCTCCGGCGGAGCCTGAACCCAAAAGGTCAACCACGAGTCCGTTGTTGGCGCAGGGCATCATGGAAGCGGGACCAATCTTGGCATGCGTCGCAAGGAAGGACCGGATTTTGCTTAACGTGCCGGCGACGTTGAAGCCCACCTAGATTCAGGGAGATGTGCAACAACAACGTGTTGGAGTTTGTGAGGGCTACTTTCGGAGAAGTTTGCCGATGGTTTGTTAAGACCTCGCACCTCGGGCTCGGAGTGAATCTCCCGCCGCAGAGCGACTGCAGCTTGAACGATTGAAGCCAATTGATCTTCCATGTCTCGCGGAGTTCACTCTTCTAGTGGCCTTGCTGTTGTTCTGGTTGAGTGTTGAGTGTCGGAGTTGTGAGGAAGCGCATCGACTGCATCATCTCAGCAGGAATTCAAGAAGGAGTTGAACTCCTAATATAATAAAAATATTTGAATAAGATTCAAAAGAGCGTGTTCGTGTGTTCGTGCCTTCGTGCATGTTCATGCGCTAGCCGTTGATGATTTCTTTGCATGTCTATTTTTTCAAACCGTGTCATAGCTTGAGGCCAGGGACGAGGGCTCCCGCTATTAAAATTGAACAAAAGTACACCTAAGATCTCCGAAGATCTACTTAAAGATATCCATTTTGACATGGACCACAGTGCGTCAAACATCAGTGGAGTTAACGAAAAAGTGATCCTGTCACCTCGCCAGTCGTCGTCAGAATTCGACCTGAACTCGACTACGTCCTCTCGCCGCTTGAGCGTGGTTCAGAAAGGCCCCAAAACGACTTCTACCAGCGCAAAAGATAAGGAGAAACAGCAGCCAAATATTCAAAAGACTAATGTCGCTGAGTCGAAGCGCGTATCTTCCACGCCTTTGCATTCTAGATCTGCATTTGATTCCACAGCTGCCCTGGCAACATTCCAGTCCAATCTGCTAGAGCCCTTCGGACGGTGCCTCGATCGGCTGCAAGATCCAGCAGAAAATGTGTCACCCTCCGAACGAGTCAGCTCTTTAAGGCAAATGAGTCGATCTTTGGGCAAATCTTGGAAGGAACTACTGGGAGTTGTCAAAAATGAGGATAGCCAACAGGATAGCAGTTTGAGGACGGCTGCCACATTACGAGTGACCACTGAACGAGTGCAAACGCTGCTAGGGGCCGCCCATGCGCAGCAAGAGCACTGGGCGTGCGTGTACAATATGGACTTCGAAGCTGAAGCTGCGAAGGACGCAGGGTCTAGCAAAGGTGGATCATGGGTCGCCGAATACGAACTCATGTTTTGCGACCCGAACCATCAGGCTGCCATCAACTCTCTGGTTGGCTTGCGGAGCGTTAGAGACAAGACGGTGGCAGCTGCGGCGTCAAAATTAGCATCAGCAACTCAAAAGAGCAACTCTTCTGTGAGCAGTTCACAACCTACTCCTTCTTTCACATCACCGCCGCCGCCACCTGCTGACTCCGAAAGCAATCAACACCAGGATGACCCTAGCCGCCTAGCCCGTTTAGCAGCCTTTCGTCGTGCTCAGCCTCATCTCTCACGGGACTTCCACCACCCTGCGCCCAACAAAGACGACACCCCGTATCAGTTGCCCTGGTACTATGTGGACTCGCGTTGCCGAGTGCAGCGCATCGATCATGCCGCCGAGGGCGCTCGCCGCAACTGCCCGCCCCCGCCGCCGCACAGGAGTTGCACAGCTGACGGCAATAGCCAACAGCTGCAGCAACAGCACGCTACGGTAGTAACAGTACCTCACGCGCTCAATATGCCCCGCATTGACGTCAGTGGCCACGACCGCGCAGCAGCAAGAGCCTCAGATCGCGAAGCTCGGAAGCTGAAAGCCATGCCGCCCGAACAGCGGGTGAAAGCAGTGAAGCAAGCAGCTCAGGAGCGGCGGCGCGCAGGCGAGCGCCAAATGCACATGAATTTGGCTGCTTTCGTCGCCCACGGCCGCGCGCGGCCCGACCACCTCAAGAAGACCTGCCCGCCACCTCCTTTTCAAGAAGTGGGGCAGCCTTCACGCGTGTTGCCTCAGAGAGACAAAATGGTGCACCGAATAGGGGCTCCTCTGGAGCCGAGAAGTGGCACGGTTGCTACGCTAGAGACTCGTGTTGTGCCACTGCCACCTCAGGAAGAATTGGCAGAAAACCAGCCGTCTTACCCCCCCGCTTCGTTCGCACTCGAAAAACAATTGTTTCGGCCGTCATCGTACGTGCCTGTATTTTGATCAAAAAGCCCTTAATAAGCGCCCTGATGTGTATTTATCTTGCCTTGTATGTTCTGTATACATCGAAGTTTTTGAAGCATGAAGCCAGGAAACCGGCAGATCCCTCGTCAAGTCGAGGTCTAGTCTAGTTACTTCTCACCCATTCAAAAAAAACACTGGATGAAAAGTAAGCAATAGTCGCAGAGGCACATAGACAACAAATTTGAGCTGCATGTAGCTGCATATGCGTTAGCAAATTTGCTCTATGAGTCCAATCCAGGAATGAGGGTTCTTAGTGGTTACTTTCCTACGCGAACAAGTCAGCGTTGCGTTCGCGAAGAAACCATGGATTAATTTCTTATTTTTCGCGCCTCCTTCGAGGGGAGGACTAGTATTAGTAGCTATACAGGGGAAGGGTTCCATTTAGGCGGTATCATAGGAAGCCCCTGGCCCGGCTCTGAAGCCGGGTTCGGGGTTCATGTAGCTACCATACCTCGCAAAAAGTAACTACAGTGATGAGTTTGAGTACTGAAGTGACAGAAAACTTGCTCAATATTTCGTTGAATAAGTTATAAGTTTATAGTTCATATAAGTGTTTATTCCTTCTTTAGATACCATTTTCCATGTGTGTTTGTACTCTTCACTTTCATGAACTTTCATCAACACAATAATTCTACAGCACTGGCTTTAAGTAGTCCTGCCATGATTTTCAATTATTATTGTGGCCACTTCTGGTTTCAAAATTAATTCATGAAGAATTTCCACTTCACAGGGGGCTGGATGTATTACACTTCCTGCTCTCTAAACACTTTTTATGAATTTGACTTGCGCACAACGCACGCGCCTAATCCTCTGCTCGCAGCATTTGCTTTTGTATCACATGAAACAGGCCCCGAGGGGCCGAGGGGCCGAAATTAGAAGGCTGTGTCATTAGGGTTTGTATTAGTTCGAGTTCGAGGTCGAGTTCCTCTGGTACTTAAAGGATATGCATAGGTATACTTCATTCTTCTCTTTCCTTGCATTGCAGCCACGTGACCCATACTTCGTTAGCAAGAAAGAGGACAGGCGATGCTAAGATCGGCTGGCGCCCGACGTCTGAGAAAACAAATGAGACGATGCCCTGCTGGGGCAAAAAAATAGCCCTGAGAATTGCCTCGTGGACCTGAAACGTGACACACGAACGAGCACTCTGTCCCGCCGACTTGTTCGGAGGAAAGGCGCCAGTTGGAGCCGTGATTGGCCTTCTGGAGCGAATTTTCTAGCGCATATGCAGCTCAAGTGTATCCTTTATGTGCCTCTGTGACTGCTGTGTACTTGCCTTTCCTTGTTTTTGAGACAGGCCCCGAAGGGCCGGAATTAGAAGACTAAGAGGTATAGAAGAGCCCTTGTTTTTGGGAGAGTATAAACTAGACTATACTAGACTTTCCTCGCAAGCGTCAAGACACGACGTGGACTTCAGTCTGCGGCTTTTATTTCCCCACTCTCCCCTTTTGTAAGGCCACGAAGGGGCGAGATCTCGATCTAGGAGGCGTATTAACCTGGGAAATACCTTGAGCTGCCTTCTTAAGCAAAAGGACACTCAGCCAAGGCAGACTTGTTCTGGAGGATTCATCAAAACGCAGCTCTATGCTGCTTGTTGTTGTTTCTTTGCAATTGGGGAGTATAATCTAATCTATCTCGGCCAGGTCGCTGCGTCGCTGCTACTGTACCAAAGCCATGAAGTTGTGCCAAGAATGTGTTCCTGATTAGCTACTCCCCCAGTATTGGTTCTTCTCCGAGTATAAGCTTCTTCGCTTCGTTTTTTGGCCTGTTCGCCTTCTAATTCCGGCCCCGCGGGGCTTGTGTCAACTTGAACTCGAACTCTTTCAAAACCCAAATGACACAGAAGCCAATGCTGCGGGCAGAGGTGTATGCGTGTGCGTTACGTGCAAGACAAAATGGTAAAAAGGATTGTGTGTAGAATGCAGGAAGAATAATGCTGTGTCAAAATCCCCCTGTTGCTGCTACAGGACTCAGTCCCGCCGACTTGTTCGGAGGAAAGGCGCCAGTTGGAGCCTTCATTGGCCTTCTGGAGCGAATTTGCTACCGCATATGCAGCTCAAGTGCGTTCTTTGTGTGCCTCTGTGACTGCTGTGTACTTGCCTTTCTTTGTTTTTGTGTTGGACTGCGATTAAGCAGACGCCAAACCAACTGAGCCAAGTGCGCACTTAGCTCAGTTGGTTGGGTGTTGGGTTTCGTTTTGTTGGACTGCGATTAAGCAGACGCCAAACCAACTGAGCCAAGTGCGCGCAGTCCAACAAAACGATGATCCCGGTCCTTGGGTATTTATTTATTCGATCGCCCGACCAATTATAGGCCTCGCACAACTGAATTATACAGTTGTACTGCAGCCAAGGCATTATGCAATTGGCTGAGTGCGCCCCTGTACTGGGTTGATTTGACGACGCCGGGAATCGAACCCAGGACCTTCCATTGTTTTCTTGGACTGCGATTAAGCAGACGCCAAACCAACTGAGCCAAGTGCGTCAACATTTTGGGAGAGTATTAACTAGACGACTAGACTAGACTTCTACTGGATATGTGAACGACCCAGAAAAAAGGGGGCGAAAATGAATTGCCGTGAGGCAAGAAACGTAGAATAAATTTCTGGATAAGTTCGGAATCAGATAGCAGCGCAACTTTTCTCTCGAAATTGTTGATCTCCGTGCTAATTTTTGTTAGTACAGTACCATACCGGTGCAGCGTGTGTTAGCGGTTCTCCGGAATTACCGAATTCCGGCGGGATCAGAATGCTGACATACACGTCATCGCCCTCTCTGAACCACATAACATCAGTGGTCGTCTGCAGAGGTCTACAAAGCCAATCTATCTTTGTTGGTTTTTTTAAACATACATCGAAAGAGTGTGAGCGCACGTTGTACGGTGTTCGAGTCCATCATCATCGTGCTTGTAGCTTAGTAATCAATTCTCTCCTTACTTCGTTCATACGTATCGGATCCTACAACTCTTTGTGTTTTAGCTTCGACTCTTCATAGTAGTAGTTTTCGCAGATCTTGAAAATGCCTTCTGTCCTCAAAATAAGTGCTGGAGTGGTCGCGGGTCTTGCAATTTTGTCGGCGTTGAAGCCCCACAATGAAGCGGCGCTTCTTGCGGACTACTCTGCTCCGCCACCGTGGCCTATCTTCATCGGGTGAGTGAAAACTTTTAAGATCCGACGATACACTAAGGTAATTTTATTCTCGCTTTGAATTCCTTCCTAGCATTGGCTCTTGTGCCATTTGGGTTTGTATTATAAATCGAATTCCAGTTTGACACCGTGTGAGCTCTCGTGTAGCACTCTTGTACATTGTTGACTGCCTTCATGTATGCTCAATATTGGGTTGGGTGATCCCCAACAGTTCTTGGGCTTGAGCGCTCTCATTATTTATTGGTTGGTGGTGTGCGGCTTGTGATGACGCTGAAAATTATTATTTGGGTATGTTTTTATGTGGCGTTTTAAACCACAGTTTGAACGTGCTCGCTGGCGCGTTTCGCTCCGTGGCGGACGCCCTCACGCCGCCGCCCATCAAAATGCTCGACATGTCGATGGCCTACCACCAGACCATGCTCGTGCACCTGGCTCAGAAAATGGAGATTCCGGACATCCTCGCCGGCGGCCCGCGCACCGCGGCGTCGTTGGCGGAGGCCGTGGGCAGCGAAGCGTCCATCGTGGAGCGCCTCCTGTACGCGTGCGCGGCCCACGGCGTGTTCCAGCTCGGCCCAGTCGCAGCCGACGGCAGCCCGCAGTTCGTGAACACCGCGCTCTCCGCGGTGCTGCGCAAAGACCACCCGAATTCGCTCAAGGCTTTCGTCGGCCACAACGCCGAAGACGTGTACGACCCGTGGGGCAAGCTTCCCGAGGTGTTTGCCAACCCGTCGGGCCCCATCGCGTGGGACTTGGCCAACCCCAAGTACCCGTTCAAGAAGGGCGGGCTCTGGGCCAAGTTTGAAGCGAACCCCGCCTCCGAAGACCAGTTCGGCCGCGCCATGACTGCCCTGGACTCCCTCGGCGCCGCCGCCATGGTGGCCGACGGCCCGTGGGCCAAGTTCAAGCGCGTGGTGGACGTGGGCACTTCATGCACCGCGTGCTCGACGCCCACCCTGCCACCACCGGCATTGTGGTAGACCGCCCGGGGGTCATCAAGCTTGCCAAGGAAGCCTGGGGCGAAGGCGGGCCGTTCCACTCGGCCGCGTCGCGGGCCACGCTCACTCCTGGCTCGTTCTTCGACGTGAACTCACTGCCCAAGGGCCAAGACGGCGACGCGTTCTACATGCGGTACATCTTGCACGACTGGCCTACGGCGCAAGTGTTGGACATTCTGAAGAACGTGCGCGCCGCCATGGGCACTGCCCAGACCACGCTGGTGATTGGGGAATGCGCGCTGCCCGACCACGACACCGTGGGGGTCCCACCCGCCATGTACCAGATCGACATTCAAATGCTCGCGGCTTTCGGCGAGGCGCAAGAGCGCACCCCAGCCCAATGGAAGGCCGTGCTTGCGGAAACCGGCTTCGAGCTCGTGAAAATCCACCCCACCCGCTCGCTGCTGCATTGGGTCGAGGCAAAGCCGGTCTGAGCTCCAAGTTCGGTTTGATTTTCCGAGCATTAAGTGGTTGCCCTGTCCTGTCCCTGTCGCATGCAGATGCAGGAGATAAGTTTAGTCTCAAGACAAGCAGCAAGCAGCAAGCAACAAACAAGAAACACGAAAATTGGAAGAGCATTAAGTGTACTTCCATTTTTATGTTTTAAGGCCCATGTGCCGTGCTCTCCCTTCCTGCGTAGCGCGACATGGCGATGATCCAACCCGCCGAAGTGGAAAAGGAACGAAGTATAAGTGTAGTGATAGAAATATAAACGAATGGGCTTGTGGTTTGCCCTACGCCATTCTTATATTCTTATATCTTCCCCGCCGCCGCGAAATCGATATTTTAGCCACAGTCACGACGGGATTCGGGGGTGTCCCTTTTGTCTTTTAAACTTGTATTTGGCAACTGCCTATCTGGCCTTTATTTCCAACCTCTTCCCCTTTCTCTTTCTCTTATTATGCCATTAGATGAGGGCCTACTGTGCGCTGGTGCTTCTCATTTCTCAAGGACCAGCAGCTGCGAGAGTCGACGAGTAAAACATGAGCCCGAGCGCAAGCACCAGCGGCAAAAGCACCACTGGAGAAGGCGGCGCCTTTGGTCCTTGGCTTGAAGTGAACCCGCACTCTTCGTAGACGAAGGCTTTGCACGATTCCAAGGTGCACGGCAAGTCCGTGGCCCGCATCGGCAGTGTTTGCACCGCCTGCAGGAGCTCCGGCAGGGGGGGCAGCGGGTGCACGGCTTTCTGCACGTTGTCGTAAAACTTCCCCGCGTGGGCGGTGGCCAGCACCACCATCCGGCTGTTGGCCAAGCTGGGTTGCTTCTGGGCCGCCACCACGCCGCACGCGCTGTGCGGGCAAAACAAGTACTGGTCGTCGTGGTAGTGCTTTTTGATGGCCGCCAAAACTTCGCTGGTGGTGGCGCGCGCCGCAGCGAAGTCTTGTTGGGCTTTCTGGAGCACCGCTGGGGTCACAGTGAGTTTACCTGGTAGCGCGCGCAAGGTTATGGAGCAGATGGAGGAAGTTGAGGAGAAAGAATTCAAAAAAAGTTAGAATGGGGGCAGAATGTAGTTGAGCAAGCAACAGGACCAGAGGGCAAACATCAATAGCCCCGTATCTCTTCATGATGTAATCCCCCCTTTGTAAATAATCCCAATCTCTCACTCTCTTTCTCTCTCCATCCACTCTCAAACGCGATCTCTTTACTCACCTGGGCTCGCTTTTGATCCGTTGGATGTGGACGCGGCTTCTCCCACCTTTTTGCTCTCAAACGCTTCCATCAGAGACCGCAGTTCTTTCGCGTTGTCGCCGCCCAAGTGAAACAAGTATCGCTCGAAGTTGGACGAGACGCAAATGTCCATCGAGGGGGAAATAGTCGCAGCCACGGCATGCTTGCTGTAATCGCCGCTCTGTTTGTTGTTATTTCCAAGAAAGAGACAAAGGTAGGTATAGAAAAGAAAAGTGAAAGTGAACTTGAAAAGCACACTCAAGAGCAATGGTGAAGTCTTCCTTGTCTCGTCAGGAAGGGTGCTGCACCCTACCTGAACACTCCACCAGTCCCCTCGATTGCACACCCACTGTGTACCTGGAAGAACCGCGCCAAGATGTCGTTTTCGTTGGTGCCCACCACCAGTTTTCCAACGGGCAAACCCATGCGCTTCGCGTAGTAGCCCGCCAAAATGTCGCCAAAGTTGCCCGTCGGGACCGAGAAATGCACGGGCTGGCCTTTCTCCGAGGCGGGCTGCTTCTTCACCACCTGTCGTTGTGCATAGGCGAGGTGGGGGAGAGACGAAAGGGGGGCAAAGTATTGGAGGGATGAGAGAGGAAATTCACTCAGTGGACAAGCGGAAGGTGCAAAGAGGTCGAAAAACTATCTTTGATTCAGGATCAAGGAGTGTGTTTTGTTGCCATTGAAGGCCTGTTCGTTTGCGTAAAAGTACCTGGTAGTAGGCGTAAAAGTAGTAAGTCATTTGCGCCAGCACGCGGGCCCAGTTGATGGAGTTGACCGCGCCCAGCTTCACTTTTTCGCGGAAGGGCACGTCCATGAAGGCGCCTTTCACAATGTCCTGACAAAAACAAAAAGGAAAGAAAATAACGGGAAATTTGAGAAGAAAATAGCAGCAGAGTGTGTGAGCAAGATCCGTCAATCAGATGCATAATTGAATGAATGAGGAAGGAGGCAGAGGGCTGAGATGAAGTGGCGGTACGATTGCAATTCGACAATGGCAATTCATGTCATCACTTCCTGATTTTACATTGTTTTGCCTAACCTCTCGGACTCTTCCTTGCCTCCGAGACCCAAATAGTTTACCTGGCAGTCGTCGAAGGTGCCTTCCACGCGAATGCAGCGAATGTTGGCGTCGGGGACCGTGGTCATTTGCTGTTCCTGAATCAGGCTCACACGGCCTTTGGGGTACAGAATGAAGCAATTCACGCCCTTCTTGCCCCTCAAACCGTAAATCGCCGCTGAACCCTGCAAAACACGCAAGAGGCAAAGACAGAAAAGGTGAGAAGCCATTGTAGAACATGACACTCGTGTGAGGGAGTTCTGCGTGCAAAAGAAATGATGACAGCTTCTACAACAGGGCACTTCTATGCAACATAATGAGAAGTGCTATTGACTGAGTCTATTCATCCCCTTCTTTCTTCTATATCTAGGATAGAGATGTAGTATTTCGCTGCAGCAAGCGGAAAAGATTATGTTCTCAGGCCGAAGTGCCCGCAATGCATCCATGAAAGCCGTAATGATGTTGAAACGGTTCAGAAGCCAAGAGGAAATGAATCTTCAAGGTGAGTTGTTACCGTGTCGCCGGAGGTAGCTCCCATGATGGTGAGCACTCGATCTTCTGCCTTGGGCTTGCGAGCAATGAAGTACTCGAACAAGTTGCCCAAGAACTGTAGGGCTACGTCTTTGAATGCAAATGTTGGGCCGTGAAACAGCTCCAGCGTCCAAAACGCGCCTGTTTTCACCACTGGCGTCACTCCTTCGGCACGGAAGTTCTTCGTGGAGGCAGCCACCAGCCTAGCTAAGTCAGCTTTCGGGACTTCCGCGACGGGAATGTACTTCGACATCACGGCTACTGCGAGTTGGTCGAAGCTGAAGTCCTTCATTCCATCGATCTCGGCCGGTGTGAAGTTCGGGATGAACTCAGGCACGTATAGACCGCGGTCAGGAGCCAGACCGCCCAACACGACCTCTTCGAAGGATGCTCCGGTAACATCGCCGCGTGTGCTGCGGTATGTGGTCATGCTTGCACGGTTCTACTCGTTGTAGGCGAGCCCCTTGTTCGCTACTGCTCTGATCTCTCTTCGGAAACGTCACCGAGTCACCGACGTCAAAAGCAACAACGAAAAGGTCGAGCTGCAGATTCGTTCCAGTGAGTTGTCATTTTAGACTGAATCCACAGCGTTTCTGTGTTTCCTTTTATCCTGCTTGACGGTTTGACCCAAAATGGTGTAAACTGTACCTTGAAATAGACTAGCCCAACTTCAGAAGTTGTCTCAGTTTGTCTACTAGGGTCTATTAAATGGTATTAAGGTCTACATCTCAATAGTTATGTCCGAACGTGAGAAGTATGAAGCTCTCCAGCGGGTGTACGAAGCACGGCTCGATTCGTTGACAAGCTCAGTGCGCAAAGTCTATCTCGCCGTTCGGCAAGACGAAGTAAGCCTCGCGATCAAGGAGCAACCGGGCTTAGAGCCACAATATCAGCAGCATCTCGCTGAAATCGTTGAAACTGAGCTCGGCCAAGAGCGCGAAGACTTCTTGCAGCGGCTAGCTGGCCGTTGCTCGAGCTTGGAGCATGAGCTCACGGTGTCCCGGCGGCGCATTGCTGAGCTCGAATCCACAGTAACGGCTCAAAAGGAGCGTGAGCAGTCTACCGTAGCTGCGGCAGAGGTCCTGCAAAAGAGTTCGGCCGAAGCAGAGCAAGCGTCGGGCGCGGCCTTGAAGGAGGCAGCAACCAAATGCCAGAAGGCCACGAGCGAAAACCAGCGTCTAGGGCGAGAGCTGGCGGCCGCGCTCGATGAGCTAGACTCCGCCAGCTCGGGGTTCCACCACGCGCGAGAGAAAGAGATGCAGTTGCAACAGCAGTTGGACGCAGCAACGGCGCGGTCCCAGGACGTGCTAGCCAAACTATTGGCGTCCGAAGCGCGAGCAGCCAACTTGCAAGCTGAACTAGCGGAGCAACAGCGCGCAGGAGCTGCGAGCAGTGCCGAAGTGTTAGTGCTCAGCGAAAGGTTGAACGCGTCCGAGGCCCGTGGGTCTGAAGCAAAGAACCAGTTGAGTCGCACTCAACGTCAGCTGGTAAGATGGTGCATTGAAGGAGCCCATAATCCTCAAGTGCTGCAGTGTAGCGAAGGTCTATTCACATTGTAGGAAGGCTTTTGAAAAAAGAAAAAATTGAAACCAAAAACTTAATGGCCGTAATTCTAATGTTTGAAAAAAAATAGGTGCAGCTTGAGGAAGACTACGGGTACACAGACGCCGATTTGAAAGTAATGTGCGAAAAGTACGGCACGCTCGCTGCCCACCACGAGAAAGTGATGGCCGAGGAAGCAGCGTCGCACGAAGAGGCTTTGTCAGCCATGGGCACGAGCGTGGCGTCGCTCAAAGTTTGTTTCTTTGTGTTTAAAAAGATTTCGATATCATAGTAGTACGATAGTAATTGAAGACTAAAGCTGTGGCACGTTTGTTGCTACGCTCAAGAAAACTGACCAGCTTACCAACCAACCATTACTGTTTCTTCAGGCCCGCTTAAAGGAGCGTGTCGAAAGTCAGCGCGTGGCCGCCGCCGCAGTTGCCGAAGAGCTTGCGCACGCGCAGGCCAGTGCCGAAGCAGAGACCACGCGAGCCAACGACCTCGAGGCAGCGCAGCGCGACGCGCAAAGCCAAGTGGAGGAGCTGACTGCACGCGCAACCAAAGCGGAAGCAGAGGTGGCTCGCCTGGAAGAAGACGGTAATAATATGGATGATGATGATGATGATGATGATGGTTGTAATTTTCGTGATGAGAAAAAGAAACATTCCTTTTGTAGCCCATTTTTGTGCACATCGTTGAATACGCACACGCCGGCACAAAAAAGTGTGTGTAGTTGTTTTCTTACGTGAATGTGTATCCGTGTGCATCATCGTTCAGGCCGAGAGCTTGAAGCCCGCGCCGCGGACACTGCCGCGGAACTAGTGCGCGCGCAAGCGTCGGCCGAGCTCGAACTGAGCCGAGAGTCGGCCGCTGCCAGTGAGCGCGAGGACTTGGTCGCCTCCCTGCGGCAGCAGTTGCGCGAAGCCCAGCGCCAATTGGCCGAAGAGCTGCAGGCCCACCATGCCCAGGGCGACAAGAGCGCGCAGGTTGAGAAGAAAGCGCGGGAATGGCAGCAACAGGCCCAAGCGAGCGCGCGGCAGGTGAGTGTGGGTGCAGACAACATATGCGAAGAGAGAGGAGTAAGGGTGAGGCCAAGTTTTGTGTCAAGTTTACCCCTCAGTAGGAGTTACAGAGTATTCCTCATGTAGTGGTATGTACATCTTCATCTTTTCCTCGTGTCTTGATTCAAGTGGTTTATGCATCAATCACTGCTATCTTCATATTTTTTCTGCTTGCGCTTCTGCTTTCGCTGTATTTTCTACTTTATCTTGTTCTATGTTCTAATTTCAGGTGTCAGACTTGGAGCAGCGGTGCGCCTCCGCCGAACAGCACGCCCAGGGGTTGGCGACCCATTTACGCGAAGCCACGGATTCTTTGACCAAGCTCAAGACCATGGTCCGCGCGGAGAAGGCGAACCGGACCAACGACGCTGTTGCTGCCAAAAAAGCACTCGAGGTTCAGGTAATCGTTGGTGTGAGGTGAATTATTCTGAACGTATGGATGGTGTAGCTGTTCTACGTATGTGTTGCAGTGAAAGTCAATTGCATTCGCTGTTGACTTTTTTAAACTCTACTGTTGTATACGATGTCAGTTTGAATAAAGAACGACTGAACAAATGTATAACTTGAAACTGATAGGCGTCCGAGCATGCTGATGCCGTAGCTGCGGAGCGCGCGTCGTACGCAGCGTCGAGTCAAAAGTGGCAAGACCAACTCCAAGCGACACAGACCGAAGCGGCTTTACAAACCAAAGCTGCGAGCGAAGCACGCCAAGCTTTATCTGACGCCCAAAACCGCTTTAAAGAGGAATTAAGAGCTGCCGAAGAGAAGGGCTCCGCAGCTGCTCGCAGTGCCGCGGCCAGTGCTGCCGCAGATGCAACAAGTAAAGCTGAGGCTCAGGCAGCTACGATAGCCGCTTTGAAGGAGTCGCTGAGAGAATTGGAGCAAACACACGCCGCAGCACTGGCGAAAGTGGACAACGTTGAATCAGCGGCCGCTGCGAAAGTAAGTAACAATGCTGTGTGCTCTCATTCATACACGTGTTATGTTTTTTGGCAATCGTTTACGTTGCGTTTTTCCTTCAACTATTTGTGTTTTCTCTGCCTGGCCCGAAAAACTTACTTTTACGAAGAGAACCAAGTACTTTCCATCATTTTTCGCACCTTCTCTGCATACATGCATGCGGTAATATTCTCGCCCTTTGTTGTGGTCCAATCTGTCTACCTTCCTGCCTGCCCATCAGGTCTCGAACCTCTCCATTGAGCTTGAAGACTTGCGGCAGCAATTATTGGCAGAACGAGCCAGCGGCGAAGAGCGCAGCGCGAAAGAAGCCTGCTTAGCCAACCAAGTCGACGCGATGAGCGCCCAGTTTGAGTCGTTGGAAAGTGCCCTGGCCTCGGCGGTGGCCGAAAAGCAAGCCCTGGGAAAACAGCAAAAAGCCATGGCGAAGGCTTTTGCGAAAGAGCGAGCTGGACTGGAAGATGCTGTACGTGCACTGTATTGTACTAGATGTGGTAAAATTTGGGTGCTATTTGATTTCGTGGTGTGCGCTCGTGGGGAAATCAAACGGGAGATTGCTGTGGTACAAATTGCTACTGCAGATGTAATGACACAAAATATCCCTCACTGAAGGCTTTCCGAGAAATCAAGAGTAGAGCCCAACGTTTTCATCTCCACCATCATCATTACTTCCCGTTTTACCATCTATGTTAATTTTCGCCAGGTGCAAACCACGTACAGCAAGCTCGAAGCGGAGCGAAGCACTGGAGAAGGCTTGACGACCGCTCTAGACACGAGCCGGGCTCAGATGGAAAGCTTAAGTGCCCAATTGGCGACCAGCGAAGCAGCTCTTGCTACCCAGGCTCAGGTAATCATATGATGATGATATTGGTGTATCATTTCCCTTACGCCATCCCTAGCGAGCAATATCTACGTAAAATCTCACTCAAATCCCGTGGTATATATCTCATAGCCCATGAGTATGTTTTCACAACGTGCTACATGTCCACTGATGTGATGTGACAGGCATCACTAGAAGCGTCACAGGAGCATACTGCAACCATAGAAGCACTGCGAAAAGAAGTAGCGGAGTTGCGAGAGCGCGCGAGCTTAACTGATGAGCTGCAACGGTAAGAATCACAAGTAATAGTAGATTGATGCGCACACATACACTATTCCTACATGCCATCCATACAACTTGATCAGCCTGCCCCTCTTTTCAGCTTGATATTTTTTGCCTTTTTGCCGTGTTTATTGGCACACTTTCTTTTATGGTACACTCCCTATCGCCCCTGGTTTTCTACCCTTTTGTTATCTGTGAATCAAGCTTCTGTCTCCTTGCTTTTTTTTTTCCTCATCTCTATGTTCTACCATTCGTATGATTTTACAATCAAGGTCGTCTTCTGAGGTGGCCCTCATGGCAGACCTGCAACGATTGGAAGCCGCCAACGCGCAGCGGGCGCTACGAGCTCAGCTGGAAGCCGAGAGGCAAGCAGAGCGCAACGCGGCCGCGCAAGCGCAGACCGATGCCGTGGCTGCTGCCGTGGCCGCTGCTCTTGCGGGGCAAGCAACAGCAACAGCAGCCGCGGTGGAGGCTACCACAGCGATTCGAGCTGCGCCGCCAGCACCCCCGCTCGCAAGACCACAACTGACAGCGGCGGACTCAACAGCTGCTGCCACAACAGAGAGTGCAATCGCTGCAGTGCCATCATTTCCGGCCTTGGCGGAAGCATCAGCAGCGGATGTCTTGTCGCCAGTGGCCGCCACAGCAGGCATGTCTGTGGTAGAAATGGCATCAAAAGAGGCAGCAGCGGTCCCGGCGACAGAATTAGTGGTTGACGAAGAAACGACAGGAGGAACACTCGCAGCGGCGGCTAACGCATTAGGGGAAGTCGCAACTGAAGCGACACCACCAACAGTAACCGCAGCACCTGCAGAAGGATTAGTGGGAGCAACACATACGGAGGTGGCAGTGCCAGAAGCAGAGTCTGCAGCACCACAACAAGCCGTTGAGATGCTGCAACAGCTTGAAGAAGAGCAGGATGAGGAGCGCAAGCATGAACGGCTCACTCCAGGCCCCTTGTCAGATGCTGAAGACACCGAAAGTAGTCAGTCGAGGAGTGAAAGGAGTACTACAGCCACCAGCCCTCTTCCTCCTGACGTTGATGATGGAGGTAGCTTACCTGCTAGTGCTGGGAGAGGCGACGGAAGCAATGGCGGTAATAACGTCAGTCAGAACAGCACCAGGAGTCACCGAGATGATAATGATAATGATAATGATGACGACACCGGCGTCAGAAATGCTCCGGAAAACCATACTGTCAGAAGCGAGCATGCTCCGCCGACTGGGTTCGCAGCAGCTGATAATGATGATGATGACGACGAGTACAGCTCCGATGAGCCTGATGTAGACGACGAGACGGGAGGGGCCAACTTGAATGAATCAACGCTTCCTATGATTGAGACCGAAGTGGAAGACAGCCACGCCAGTATGTCTTCAGAGGACGAATGATGGCGACATAATTGACATTGCTAGTAGTGCAGTTCACATTTGATTGCCGGTATGACTCATCATAACACCATACCGGCTCTTATTACCGCACTTATCAATATCAATCACTGCATTTCGCATTCCGGTGTGATTCCGGTGATTTCTGATTTCGGCCAGATTTGCGTGCCCTGAACCCTGAAACACTAATTACACACAGGTCTAAACGCTGCACCATGCACTGGGCTAGACTTTCTTGGAACTCTACAGCTCGGCTATGTACATCTATATCTATTATATCTGCTCACCTTTTAGGCTAAGATTTTGAAATTTGCATTAGTTTACGATGGAACTGTAGCCTTGAAATTGAAATTCTAGTTAAATCGCTCGATAGTAACAGAAAACAATGTGCCACACTTGGCTTGAAAAGAGCAAACCAAACTGCGTCGAATCTTACGCTTGATTTATCCCCCCTCGGTGGATGGCCTCCTCCTGCTTCTTCTTCTTCGTTAAGATACCACTGACACTGACCCGGACTGGTTCACCGACTGGCGAATGTTGTAATTCCGCATTGACGCGCGCGAACTCTTGCGGCTCGCGCGGCTGAGCTCCGTGAATGGGTCGCGAATTGACCTGGACCCGCTCGCTAAAGAACCACCATCCGCCAAGAACCCGCTAGCCGAGGTGCCAAACCCGCCACCACCAGGAGAGCCCAAGCCCATGGTGCTGCGGCTCCCTCCTCCTCCTGGGCTCCCCAAGTCGCCGGTGGCACGGTCTTCGTTGTTTTTCTTCGCCGCTAGGTCTACAATGGCGGCGAAATATTTCCCCCCGGTGCCTTTGCCTTTCTTCTTTTGGCCTGCCATGTCGGCTTCGAAGTCCATGGAGAAAGACGCCGCAAAGCTCGCCTCATGGCCCGGTTTCGGGCAGCACCGCAGCTTGAGCGGCCGCCCTTTGGTGGCCGCCAACAAGATCGCCGCTTGCCGCCGCCCTGTGGCGTGCGCTAAACTGCGCGGCAGAGGCATGCCCCCGGCCACGGCCACCGATTCGGTCTCTGCTGAGGTCATCGCTTTGAAGGAGGCCGACGCAGAGGGCGCCACGGGCGTGGCATCGTTCGCCGTGTAGCTGGCTAAAAAAGACGGCCACGCGGAGACCTCTCGCTCGGGCGGTTTTTCAACGCCGCGGTTGTGCCAGTGCGCGCGCAAGCTTCCCTGCGCCACCGTGTCGATGTCGGTGATGCGCGGCCACTCCTGATAGGTGTTCCGGGGGGTTTTCAGCATCCACTTCATTTGCAGCCGTGCTTTGCTCATCACCTCGAGAGTCTCGAACGGTTTCCAGACGAGATCGTCGCGCCATTGCAAGTCTACAGCTTCGCGATCAATGCCGAGTTGCTCCACCTGATTTCCAATACAGAGTGAGCCTTGAAGTTGCGAAATCATCGCGTGCTCATGCTGGTGATGGAATTTGTATGTCTAAGAGAACGTGAGGCAATAACTTACTGTGGTCTCAGCGATTTGACGGACGTCTGTTGCGACGGATCCTGGTGCTAGTGTGAATTCTACATGCGGCTGTGCTCCTCGGTAGACCATCGTCATGTCTAAGTCCACCGATATTGTTAGCGCAGGCTCCTTCGTCCGAGACGGCTCTACTCTAGAAGAGGGCAGCTTAGGCCATTTGAGATCAATATACTGAATGCTCATGGTGACCTAGACGAAACTTCTGCTTGATTTAGAAGTTGAGCACGCGCCACACGGTGGCTAGGGCAGCATTGATGGCGTCAAGGGCGCCGGGGTTTGCACGAGTTCCAACGCCACCATTCACCAAGAAAATGCTGAGCCAAGATTTCAGAATCTCGCATCTCGCACCACCTACCTAATGTAGTATTTAGGTCCGACAAAATCTGAGAATTTTCGCTTTTGGAGAACCATGAAACCTGAAACATTGCTACCCGAGGGCCGGAGGACGGAGGATTAAAAACGAGGAACGCGACGACCAGGGCTATTGGAAGCGCCGTTGCTGCCTTCAGATCACACGTAATTGTGGTGAATCACCGTATCATCGTTATTTTCGGCAGCTGCACTCAGCGTACTCTTTGTGAACGCTGCGGCGTAATTAACGAGCTCAAATCGGACAAAAATACACATGGCTCCAGTTCATACTGCAGCTGAACGAGGCGACCTTCAGCATGTTTTAGAGCTAATTCAAGACAATGAATCCAACGTGAACTTGAAGAACTCTGCACCACCTTCAAATGCCGATCATTTTGTCACTCCTCCGAAGAATTTCGCGGTGAGTTTCGGGCTCCTACAATTCACTTACGCACTTATGGGCACTTTTCGATGCTCTCACTCAGGATAAAATGAAATTTGAATATGCACAGGATTGGACTCCTTTGCACCATGCCACTTGGAAGAATCATCCTGAGGTCATTCGCGCCCTTCTCGACTCCGGCGCTGACCTTGAAGCTCGCACCCAGGTTTAACTGTTGTCTCAACTTTTTGATGAGCTACCAATGATAAAACTATCGCACCATCATTTAGTTTTTGGGGTTGATTCTAGCTAGCATACATCTACCTGTGATTTTTTTGGCGATTGAAATTAGATTTCTCTCTAGTCTGAGCGCGAAGCTGGTCCTCGTAAGCATTTCAACTTCTTTCAATCCATTTCTCGACTCTACTGCAGAAGCAGTCCACGGCGCTCATGCTCGCAGCAGAGCATGGCTCCACGGCGACTCTCGTTCTCTTGATTGAGCGTGGGGCAGATGTCAGCGCAGAGAACAAGGTTTGTTTTTGGTCTTGATTACTTTACCGCTTTTTTGTGTCAATGACTGCCTCACGAGCTAGTCCTAGCTACTAGCTATGAGAGCGTGCACATATAATACTTCGTATGGAGTACTATTGTGCTTCTGCTTTTTGTACTCCTGAAATGTTCACGATCCCCGTCGCCTTATTTTCACATTCACGTCTTACTTTCTTGGTTGTCGTGCATTGCAATTGCTTGTTGCCTTACTGACCACTTCCCAACTCAGAGCCAGCGAACTGCGCTGCACCTGGCGGCATTCAAAGGGCGTGTCACCGAGTGCCGCCACCTCGTGAGTGCAGGCGCTTCCAAAGAAGCTCGCAACTTCAACGGAAAAGTAAGTGCTACCCTAGTTACTACCACGGTCTTTTCAAGTCTTTGTCGTCGCTTCCTTATTTCTCTCTTCTATGAACTCCGCTCTTTCTGGTTGTTTTTCTAACTTGTACTCTATGCGTGTCCTTAATCTTACTGTCTATTTCCAATTAGACGCCTGTTGAAGAAGCTGCTGCAGCGGGGCGAGAGCTTGTGGTAGCTTTCTTGCAACCCGTGGAAGAAGTGGAGGTAGACGCTGATGCTGATGCTGATGCTTCTGGGTTGTCTGAGTCAGCAGGTGCCGCAGCAGTGGCTACGACAGCCAACGAAGTGAGGGCGGCAGCAGGAGCAGGTGCAGCAGCAGCAGGTGCAGTGGTAGAACCAGCTCCTGAGGGAACAGCGCGCGCGGCAGCATTAGCTCGCCTGCCTGAGCCCCTCTTGCCTCCACCCTCGGACGAAGAGGAGTTGCCACGTCAAGGCATTGCGCCTGTGCGCTTGTCTTCTTCTTCTGCAGTTCCGATAGAAGCTTCGCGTTATAGCACCGAAAACTCCATGCCAGAAGCCCATAGTAAAGCCGATGCGAGTGCTCATCTTGACGCCGCGGCAGCAGCAACAGACTCTCCAGCTTCTTCGTTATCACCCAGAGCTGTCTCCACGCCCATCTTAGAGGACAGCGACGACAGCGAGTATTCGTTTACCGGATTGCACTTGCGACGCCGCTTATTGGGCTCTTCTCGAGGCCTCGGCACTAGCAGCAGTGGCGGCGGCGTAAACCGCTCTCAGTCCGACTCCAACCTCAGTGGAGGCCCTTGGAACAGTAGCAGTAGTGGCAGCGGCGGCAGTAGCAATGGCAGTAGCAATGGCAGTAGCAATGGCAGTGGCAATGGCAGTGGCAGTTTTGACAACGGCAGCAGCGGTCGCTCTATTAGTGATAGCTCAGCGGCGACTTCTGATCTCGCGGTGTTTCCGCGCCGGCGACTCTCAGCCACCGATGAAAATTCGCCGGTACATTCGGCACCACTTCCGTTATCGGAGCTGTCGCTGCCAGTGCCATCTTCGTCCTCATCGTCGTCATCATCGTCCTCGTCGTCATCGTCCTCGTCGTCATTGTCAACAGCGGAGGCCAGGATCGCCCAGTTAGAAGCTGAAAACGCTGCGCTGAAGCAAGATGCCACTGCTGCCAGCGAAGAAGTGGAACGGTGGCGCTCTTGGTCCGCGAGCCTCTTCAATGCCCTCTTGTTGTCGCCAGAGTCGTGTGAAGGTAGGCGCACCTGCAAACATACTCACAATCCTATAGAGCATTCATTCTCTATGGCGCCTCACTAGATCTCGGTTTTCCTTGACATGTGCCTTTTTGTGTACTTCCGTTTGCACTGCGGGGTTATTTTCCCTTGAAATGTTGCACTTACGCGTGTGCGTGTGCATGTATCTCGGTGTGTTTTCATTTGCCACATGTTTCTACCCTTTACCATGCTACACTATAAACCCAGGCTACAAGCGCACCGTGCGCTCGTTGCTCGCCCGAGTGCTTTCGTCAGCGCTCGGCGGTCCCGACTACCACGACCTCGAATTCGTCGACTGCTCGTTTCCCTCCAGTCCTGCCAACGCCCCGTACATGAAATTCTTGAACCAGGTCAGCCCTTCCAAGTCCGAGTGGGCCGTAAACTTTGCCCCCTCAGGGTGGACCATTGAAGTCAAGTGCTCGGCAAGGCGCGCCGGCGTGCGCTACACCGTGCAGTTGAAGGTATAACTTACTGGGAGTGGGAGTGTGTGGTGTGTGTATAGAGGTGGTGGTGACAGCGGTGGTGTGAAGTTAGAGACATCAAGCTTGTGTTTCACTTTAATCTATTTCGTCGTTTTATTTGTGCATAACTAGGGAGGAAGATAGGAGAACAAACTGTCAAAAGAATTGTGCTGAATTAATTAAGGCGCATGGGCTACGTGTATTCAGTGATACTGATGATGCTTCCCCTTGGGTCATAATTTTCATCTTCTTCTTGTGTGTTTGTGTATTTTTTTCCACAAGGTGACCAACCTCGAGCTCAAAGGTCGCATGCGCATCACGTTAGGCCCTACCGACTTGAGCAAACTTCAAGTGTCCTTTCTGGAGCGACCCACGGTGCACATGGCCCTCACTCCATCGCTGTCCGCGGGGGTGCTAGGGCCCCAGCTGCCCCTCCCCCTGTGGGGCATCATCGACCGAGCGGTGCGCGGCGGCGCCGAGAACTGGTTGACCAATCACGTGGTGGTTCCCAACGTGTACACGCTCAACTTGGACAAGTTCAAGCGCAAGTCGGAGTTGACGGCCGAAGATGTGGAAGTGGCCACGGCCGCGGCGCTGGAGGCGGCACGCCGGTTTTAGATGTAGAGTCGCGGAGGGGTGGAGGGATGTTCTGATAAAAGCAGTATGTGTATTTGATAGCTCTGCACTTAGAAGAGGAACAAGCCTGACTGATTCACCTATGCACAGGTTTTGCTATTTGTTGATGTCCCTTTGCAATTGGGGAGTATAATCCGATCTAATCTAGTCTAATCATACAAGTGGCTTTGCCCATCGTCGACCTCAAATTAATTCTGATCTCAGCGCCATTGGCGGATATAGGCGCTGAATATGCGAGCAAAGGAATCCTTGTATTGCGTAAATTTACACGTCGCTTCGGTTATCTAGGTATTAACCACGGGCATGGTTCAAAAATAGCAGCAAGGTATCAGAGATGGTAGATGGCATTTCGAAGAAGGCCCTTAGACCTCCTTGTATAGTAGATCCACGATGACATAGTTTTTGGTTAACCAAACACGACAATTAATAATTATAAAGAGAAAACCACGAAATCACTGCCAAAGAAAATGCTGGAAATCTATGCTGCTGCAGCAGCTCTCAGCCCTTTCCTTTTTACACTCCGCCTCCACCAGCTGCTGCTGCTGCTGCCTTGTCCTGCGCTTCTTTCTCCGCCAAGAGCAGTTCAATCACACGCAGGTTTACGGGGGTTTTGAGCCCACCCTTCTGCCAGAACTGGGCTGCGCACTGCCGCACGGCTTCTTGCGAAGTGGGGTAAGGGTGCACGGTGCCGGCAAGCTTGGAAAGACCAATGTCGTTGT
>Ga0307931_1000276_pt1 | contig 30353 bp, 27 predicted proteins | sample OrgLakmetageno47_FD_201816 | JGI IMG/M metagenome (GOLD analysis project Ga0307931, IMG submission 201816) | Saline water microbial communities from Organic Lake, Antarctica - #47 | ecosystem: Environmental > Aquatic > Non-marine Saline and Alkaline > Saline | place: Antarctica: Organic Lake...
GCCGTATTTTTCGTTATTTCGCTGAATAACGCCCGATTTCGCGTTATTTCGGCGTTATTACGTGCTCTCTTTTGACGAAATCGAAACGAAATCTCGTATCGTTTACGAAAAATGGGCGTAATCCTCAGCCAGGTGTATAGTTCACTTAGGCTATAGGGTTTAAGGTCGAGGGGCGCCCCATATCCCTGACAGATTCCAGATTCCCCGTATCTTCTTATCTTATGGGAATAAGCATTCTCCACAAGTCCACAAGTCCACAACCACAAATCACAAGCCACAAGAAGCACAAGAAGGGAAGGAGCCAAGTCCATATTATTATTCGCATTGAGCAACAACAACAAAGCTACAAAGGGAACTCCAAGTAAATGCCTGTAATGCCTGTGGGAGGAATTTGAGTTCAGAATTTTCCAGAACTTCCCGAATTTCCAACTGCTTTCCAGCACCGAGGGCATAGTTCGCATCACCAAGCGACCGTTTCGAACCCACCACTGCCACCGAACCTTCGGCAGCCACAGCATCAAGGCGCTCGGCAAATGCCAAGAAGTCAGCCGCTGTGGTGTCGATCACTTCGTTCCGGAGCTCCTGCCGCCTCTTTTCTGGCATGCCCATGATCCACCGAAGCATCGAGAAATTGGCTACACACGTATATTATACACTCATTATACCCTCCATGGTACATGGTACAGATGATGCCATGCCCGGCTGAGGTGTCGATCACTTCGTTCCGGAGCTCCTGCCGCCTCTCTTCTGGCACGCCCATGATCCACCGAAGCATCGAGAAATTGGCTACACACGTATATTATACACTCATTATACGGTGCCCCCGAAATACCTATAAACATCAATCAAAAAGTCGAGCTCGGCTTTGAGCATAATCGACCATACGAACTCAATGTTGACTTAACATGGTCGATGTAAGTCAACATTGACTTACATAAAATTTATTAAGTCAGTACTGAGTTATCATTTTTATAATAACTCAGGGCAGAGTTGTACTAATCATACAAACCTCAACGCAGACTTTGAGTAACCGTAATAACTATACATTGACTTACATCAAACATAGTAAGTCAATGCAGAGTTATACTACGTACACAAACCTGTACGTATTATAACTCTGCATTGACTTACTATGTTTGATGTAAGTCAACGTTGAGTTATTACGGTTACTCAAAGTCTGCATTGAGGTTTGTGTACGTAGTATAACTCTGCATTGACTTACTATGTTTGATGTAAGTCACTGTATAGTTATTACGGTTACTCAAAGTCTGCGTTGAGGTTTGTATGATTAGTACAACTCTGCCCTGAGTTATTATAAAAATAATAACTCAGTACTGACTTAATAAATTTTATGTAAGTCAATGTTGACTTACATCGACCATGTTAAATCAACATTGAGTTCGTATGGTCGATTATGCTCAAAGCCGAGCTCGACTTTTTGATTGATGTTTATAGGTATTTCGGGGGCACCGCTCATTATCTCATTATACCCTCCATGGTACATGGTACAGATGATACCATGGCATGCCCAGCCCACCCGACCACTATCCCAAACTCAACCAGTTCTATGAATGAATAGCTGGTCTCTGCTGGTAGGGTGATCAAGTCTATTCGTAGCATTCGTCTTCCCGCTGATTTGCGTATCACGTAGAACCGCATAAACTCGTTCGTGTCAGCGATTTCTTGCGACGTAATTTGCGCCGCTTCTCCTAAATTGCTTTTTCAGATTCCCCACGTCTCTAGACCCTGAAATCGCGCAATAATTCAGTATGTCAATCAAGATGTCAATTGCAAATATCACAACATTTAACCTCCGTGTGTAAGATTCACTCTCAGCTTCGCCTTTGCCTCACAGTTTCAGTGTTGGTAATATCATGCTCGCTCGCCTTCTGGCCTATAATGTAATGCTCCTGGCGAGCACAACCGCTCGTACACAGCTACCACCAAGAACCGAAGCTACTGCGGGTTTTGTGGCTTCCAGCGGCGAGGGCAAGCTAGAGGAGGACGACATCAAGCCACGTTCAATTACTGCGCATGCTACTGACTTTCGCTATGCCGCTACCACGGGAGAGATCTCTGGGCGGCGCCTTGAAACTCCCATTACAGACTCAGCAGCGCTACAAACTGCGATATCTGCATGGTGTGGCGATAAGACAAGTGCAGTCGAGAAATATGGAGACATTTCAATCTGGTGCGTCGAAAGTAAGCTGCGCAGATGCTGCACTAATTTTCGTTAACTCCACTCCCCAAAGCTTTACTTTCTATACTCTGTCCCTCCATCCACTTGTCCTTGCCTCTTCTTCTCTCCAATTCGCTTTTACTATTTTTTTGTTAATTATGCGTGAGCAGGGACACAAGCAAAGTGGCTGACATGAGTAACTTGATTGAGGGCTACTGTTCTACTAGGGGCACCTTCAACGATGACGTAAGCTCATGGGATGTATCCAGTGTGACCAATATGAAATTAATTTTCGACGATGCACGTGTCTTCAATCAAGCTATAACCGCATGGGATGTGTCCAGCGTAACTAACATGCATGGCATGTTCGCTTTGGCGTACGCCTTCGATCAAGCTTTGGCCGCATGGGATGTGTCCAGAGTAATTGATACGGGTGGCATGTTCCAGCAAGCGACAGCCTTCAATCAAATGCTGTGCTGGGATATGTCGAAAATCGCTTACACATCATACATGTTTTCTGGAAGTGGCACTACTTATGCGGCTGCTATCAACAATAATGTGCGCCTATTGACGGCAACTGCACCTCCAACGCAATTGCCGAGCAGCTTACCATCACCAGTGCCCTCAGCATCTCCTTCTTCCGGCCCAACGCAATCATTTCAGACACCTCTCAGCCCGACAGTTTACCCATTGCCGTTACCAAGTCTACCTCCATCCTTGTTGCCCACAGCGGCTCTGATTACTTCCGTAAGCCCAGCTTTTTTGCCTTCGTTTGCACCTAGTCGTTTCTCTTCTCGCCAAGCCTCTCTATCGCCCTCGATGTTGCCCTCGCCTCTGCCCTCGTCCTCTCCAACCCCAGCCCCCAGTGTGACGCCTTGGTTCCTCACAAGTATTTACTTCAAGTTATCTGCTGCTGCTGGTGTAGTGGGAGTTGCCATAGCCGCTCTGTTTGCGGGCATCTTCCGCCAACGCCTCGGGCGCTGGCCCCCGCTTCAACGTACGGCAGAGACCGCTGTGGCTATAGCCTCGATGGGCATCCAAGGACTTTACTCGGCAGCTGCTGCCTCATCTTCGGGGCAATTCTGTGCTGACTGCCCAAGCGAAGCGGGCTGGACAGTCTTCGTGCTAGGTGGCATCACTTGTGGCACTATCCTCGCTTATCGCCTGCACCAGCTTCGCTTCGCACTTGACACAGGTGTTGCCCTTGGGTCCATCTCCACTTACGCTCTCGTGACTTTGCTAACCTGCCTTGATGGCGATCTTGTGGTGTGGCTGCCTTGGATTGAGACTCCTGCTACCCGAGCACTCGCAGGCTTTCCTGACGATAGCTCTATCTCATTTACAACGTGGAGCATTCTCTTGCGGAAAGTGCCTTTCTTTGCTTTTACGGTCGTCAATGCGGCGCGCTCTGACAATAGTGCTACTGCGAATTTGACTCTGATAATGACAGGAATCTCTCTGGCTATGTCGTTGGTTGCCAAGTTCTTGCTGCGAATTGCTCATGCCAATAACGATCTTGACGTTTTTGTTGGAGTGCGCAGCGATGCTTCCAAAAATACCAGCTTCTTGAGTTCGAAAAGTCAAAGTATTGATCAAGGAGCTATTGAACTTGGTGAGTGGGAGGAAAATATAATCGTTACACCTCGTCTTGAAGACATATACCCTCAAGATAGCGAAGAAGTAGGCAAAAACACTGCAGATGTAAGTTCAAGGGGCGCATCTGGGTATGTGGGTGTTGCAGCATCACAGATTTCAACGACCGGGTGGTTTCAGATAGCAGCTTCTGCTGCATTGTGTATTGGGCCAATCGCTCTCGTTGTGTCCGGTCAAGCCCCTTCGCTCGCTACCATCGTAGTCATCTTAACGTACATTTTTGCTGCTATCTGCGCTGTTTTGGGTCTTGCTATCGTCGGAACGGGAATTTATTATGCCTTCGCCACTATAAATGAAGGTTGTCGCCGAAACACAATTCGAATGTCGCTTTTCGAAGCAAAAGAGCGCGAATGGCGTGAAGCCGCTGAGGCAAAGGAGCGCGACCTGCGCGAAGCTGCAGATATGGCGCAGAAAAAAGCAGAGACAGGTCGCAGGCGCCAAGAGTACATGGCCAACTATATGCACAATGAGCTTGGCGTAGACCCTGAGCAGCTTCTGCCGTTTGAGGAGGTAAAAGCGCGCCTTTGCGTAATCTTGCCACTCGTCGAGTCTGGCAAAGCAAGCGAAGAAGAGGAGGCTGAGATGGCACGGTTGCTGATCTTACTTGATGCTAATCCCGAGGCGAAGCAGCAAGAGGAGGAAGCTCGAGCGGTGTTTCGTGCTGAACAAGCACCAGCGAATGCCACTGCAGCCCGGCGTCTGCGCTCTTTCTTTCCTCCCGAAGCACGTCTCTTACATTCACTTACTGCCTTAGAGACCGCAGGAGTTAGCACCTCCGTAGCAAGGCGGCTGCTCAGGAATACTGCCCTTACCCTCGTGATGACACCACCGGAGGAAATCGCGTCGATGCATTGGGTAGACCTGAGCAAGTGCAGTAGCCTCGGCCTAAGCCTCTTCGAATTGCGCGCCGTAGTGGCGAGCCTCCCCGTCAAATTTGCAACCGACACCGCAAAGGGCGAAAAGCGCGAATGGGCCAAAGGGCTCGTGGAGGCACTCCGATCGATGATTGGGAAGGAAGCAAAAGGTGAGCTGCATCGGAAAGACTTATGTCACCCGTGCTTTGGCACTGCTGCTGCTGGTGATGGCATAAGTGAAGGTGGGATCCCTGGTAAGGGGCCCTTTGACCCGGACTTGCCTCTAACGCGGCGCCCAACGGCAATGCGATCCGAGCCCATGTCAGGAGCAGAAGAAGCCCAGGCTGCAGCAGCTTTAATGACGACTGGTAAAACTATTTCAGAGCGTTCGGCGGCTGTTGCTGCGTTGGGAGTACGGAAGGAGAAACCCATTGAGCGTCGCCTTGTTGCTGACTCAGCAGTCGCTCGGCGGCTACGAGAGCGCCGCTCATCGAACACCGATATGAGTACACAGAGCTGTGGTAATCCATTGCTTGCACAGTTAGCAGCAGCGGCTGAAGCACGCCAAAAAAAACAAAGTGATGACTCCCATACCGAGGTTTGAAGGACGAATAATGCGAAGTTATGCGATGGTCAAAGCGGAAATGCGGTTTTAGTTGCATTTGGGTTGTGCTTATTTTTAAATTATAGAGGCATCAAAATGATGCTATATCCTTCGAATTTCGAATCGCAGCTTACAGGAACTCAAATGGCCAAATGGAGAACTCGGCGATTTGCGTACTTCGCTCTCAATGCATTACCATCGTTGATCGTTGAGCTCTAAGTCTAGCTTGCTAGAAACGTGGTTGTTGGGTTGTTGGGGGGTGCTCTCGGGCTCGGATACTGCCCGTATTATGGCTCATATGGCATTGACATATGGCTTGTGCAAAGCTGCCGAGTGTAGAAATCCAGAGTACTAGTGATGGTGATGGCTTCTAATGGCGGCTATTAATTCCTTCACCTCCGAGGCTAAAAAGTACAAGCGTCCAGAATAGAGACGGCGGCCAATATACACTAAGTTATTATATCGGTTTCTACATTATAGGCTTCTGAGCTATATGCGGCTCAGCTCGTCGGTTATGTTTATGCGGTCCGAAGACAGTAGCTAGCGCAAAATACTTAAGAAGAGCTAATCGCGTATTCCAAATTTTCTAAATATCGATGTGCGAGGGGACAAAAAAAAAATTATTTGAGAGCGTGGCTTCGTGGGTATGAAAAATATACTCCTATTAATCAATTTCAGAGCCGCCCATGAGGTCTACTCCAAAACTTCCCGGATTTCCAACTGCTTTCCAGCACCGAGGGCATAGTTCGCATCACCAAGCGACCGTTTCGACCCCACCACTGCCACCGAACCTTCGGCAGCCACAGCATCAAGGCGCTCGGCAAAAGCCAAGAAGTCAGCCGCCGTGGTGTCAATCACTTCGTTCCGGAGCTCCTGCCGCCTCTTTTCTGGCACGCCCATGATCCACCGAAGCATCGAGGAATAGCCTTTGGAGTCGAGGGCCTGGGGGCTGTCGAGGTCGCCAATGGCTCCGATGATGGCCTTGGTCAACTCCTCTTCGGAAATAGGATTGGAGCGCAAGAAATCAGCGGTGCCATCGTAAGCCGCCAAAGTGTCAGCGATATTAGGGTCACGGTACGAGGAGAACATGGCAACTCCGTCGAAGCGTGAAAAACCCAGGTTGCATCCGTATGCACCCCCCTGTACCCGTACTTTGTCCCACAAATACGCGGTGCGAAGGTACCGACTGACGACAGAAGCAGAGCCAGAGATCTTCTCGCCGGGCTCATAAATGGGGCATCCCTTCGCCACGAAATTCACTTTAGTGCTTCCAACCATTAGACCCTCATTTTTCTGGGCAGTATCCAAAGTTGGAAGTTGCCACTTGGACGCTACATCGTTGCTGGTGTCTGGTAAAGAACTGATCAGGCCGGGCACAAAGTCCATGGCGTCTTTAAGCGACGCGCCATCAGCAGAAAGGTTAACGATGGTCCCATCAGCAGACAGGAGTGCTGTCCGCATTCGCTCCAGCCGATCACGGAACGAAGGCCAATCGGATTCAGCGTCTTGAATGGCTTGCTTGATAGTTTCAAACTGCGAAAGACCACCCATCAATTCTGCGACGTGAGCACTGAGGGTAAACCTGGACGAAATCTGGTTGGCCGCATAGGAATTCCCCGAGGAGGCAATCGAAGACTCCGTGCCTACTTTCGCTTCTTTTAACATCTCAAGAACCCGTTCGCGTGCATCAAGATCAATTGAAGTCAGCTTTTCGCTTGAAATTGAAAAGAGTTCCTTCACCTTTTCTCGAGTCCCTCGTCCTCGGAGCACAACGTAAGCGTACATGCTATCGCGCTCACCAACGGATCCATCAGATTCTGGCGCCGCAGACGTGAAAGTCGAAATTCCCACGCCGCCAGTTTGAGCACCAGTACGCCTCGAAAAATCCACTTCACTTTCGGTCTTCGTTCCCAAGGAAGACATCATGGCAGTCAGAAGAGGAACAAGCGGGATGTCGTTTAGAGCTATCCGACTCATGTCAAGGGCGACGTCAAGGTAAACAACGCCGTCAGTCTGAAGGTCATGCGTCAGCAGCGTTGCTCCACGCCCCAAATCAAGTTCTTCAATTGGGACTGGCTTCGTTTTGCGGTCCAAGTCGTCTTTGGAAAGAGTGGGCAAGGTGGCTAGTTCTTCAGGACTGTTGCGAAGTGCTTGAGAAGCCTTCAAGTCGACAGTTTGCTTCCGTAGCGATGCAAGTTCTTCCGCTGAAAAAGAATCCTTTGCAGTAGCCAAGCGATTAGTCTCCTCTTCATACACTTGTGATTCCATTCCAGGTTTAGGCACAAGCGACACGGTAACTTTGTGGTTGTTTGACAAAATATAATTTTTGATGAGATCCTGAAAAACTGGCTCACGTCGAGCAATCTTGTCTTTGAGAGCATTCAGACTTTTCTCAAATCTTAAAGGTGCAATTGGGTCGCGTCCATAATTCCATTCCGAGAGAGAGCCCATTAAAAAGCTCAGCCCTGAAACCAAATTCAAGCACAAAAAGTTTGGACAAGTGGTGTAACATACTGCAATCGTTGACACGCATGTAGTAAATTCGAGATAAAATAAATGTCTCACCTTTCATGGGCGACGTCGAAGATGATCGGAGTCGGAATTCGACAGTGTTGAGGGAGGCTTCGATAGCCGAGGCCTCAAAACCGTCTTGTGAAATTTTTGTGAGAGTCTCAACAATCAGACTAGTCACCTTTTCTTTCTCTTCGTCTCCGACATTCACGCCCTTGAGTCCAACTGTGAAGGTTGGCTGTTGCAATGAGCTGCTGTATCCACTGCCAATTACCGAAGCCCCAAGTCCAGACTCGATCAGTGCTTTTTCTAAGTATGAGGAAGATGTTCCTAGCAGCAAGTGGTTGAGAATGCCAAAAGCAAGCTTCGTATCAGGATCGAAAGACTCTTCGCTTAATAGCCATGCCAAAGTAACGAATTGTTTAGGCTCAGAAGTGGATTTTTCCGCGGTAGGGTAGTAGCTGATAACCTCGTACGGCTCCTTTGCCAAAGGTTGAACGGGGATGTTCTCAATTGGGCTTGGCGAGCGCTCGAACTCGCTGAGGTACTCCTCGAGAAGTGCGAGGCGCTCTTCCGTAGGCAACTCACGTTCATCACCGTAAAAGTACAGACGCGCATTGCTGGGGTGGTAATAAGTGTCGTGAAAGGCCTTGAATTGTTCGTAGCTCAAGTTGGGGATGTCGTCTGGGTCGCCGCCGGAATCAATCGAGTAAATCGGATGGTCCTTGAAAAGAGCGGATTTCAGGACGCGCCCGTTGAAGCTGTCGGGGCTCGAGTACACGCCTTTCATCTCGTTGTACACCACGCCTTTGTACGTGAGGGGTGCCGTTGGATCCTCGCTTACTTCGTAGTGCCAGCCTTCTTGCTTGAAGATTTCGGGCCCTAGCACTGGATCCAAAATGCGTGGGTGCAGGCACGCATCCAAGTACACGTTCACGAGGTTGAAGAAATCTTGTTTGTTTTGAGAAGCTACCGGGTACATGGTCTTGTCTGGCGCAGTCATGGCATTCAAGAAAGTTTTCAGAGACCCTTTCAGCATTTCGACAAAGGGTTCCTTCACGGGATACCGCCTCGAGCCACAGAGCACGCTGTGCTCGAGGATGTGAGGAACACCGGTGTTGTCTTTGGGGAGGGTCCGAAAATTGCAGCTGAAAACCTTGTTTTCGTCGTTGGGAGTGTCAATGGACAACACTTCAGCGCCAGTTGCGCGATGGCGAAAGAGTTTTGCACTCAAACCGCGCTCGGTAACCTGAGGAAGAACGCCGCAGGTTAGACATACTACTTGTACCTACGTAGCGAAAGGTTCGCAAGGTTAATTACGATAAGTAACACTAGCCAGTAAAAGTTCGAACCTCTTCCGACGAAATAAGCTCAAACTTTGAAAGAGTCTCCTCTGATACATCAAGCTCATCAAAATTCTTTGGATAAGAGCTACCATCTTTAAGCTTCGACTTAACTTCTGTACTACTCCCAATCGCACTCGTACTTCCGCGGGCGCTAAGCCTCTTTGAAATCGCCGTTCGGGCAAGAGCAGAGTTCGTGCCTAGAAACGACTGAGAGCCAACTGCTAAGAGAGCTACAACGAGCATGCGTATGGTGTTTCGCATGATGTCTACTGGCTAGGATTGATGCTGCCAATGACTAAGAAGTCGTGTTGCGACAAGTACGTGGTGGTGTTGGGTTCGGTACGTACGCCTGTACACTACAGCAGTTAAGGACTGTTTGTTCGTTTGTTACAGACCGGGACTTCGGGGAAAGTTCCCCAAATTCCGAGACAAGACGACGGCACGACAGCAAAACATAAACCTGCTGGCTAAAAATGAGAGTAGCCATCATCGGCTACGGCACGGCCGGACCAGCCGCAGCGCTAAACATTGTGCGACGCCTTGGGCCCAAATGGAAAGTCGATATGTACGGTAATGAATGCGGATTGTGGGTGGATGCATTTGTGAAGCCTTCGAACTAATATTCATACTGGATCCACAGACAAGGTGATGAAGCCGAGTGCGGTGGGCGCAGGAATCGGGTTTCAGCCAATCGGGATGACTGCCTTGCACCGATTAGGGCTCCTGGAGACCATTGAGAAATATGGTGCTCGGATCGATGGGATTCGGACGCACTCGGTGGACGGCCGCCCAATCTTAGATGTGGCGTACAAGCGCTATGATTCAAGATTGTATGGGCTCGGCTTACACCGAGGTTTGATGATTATCGTGCACGCTCATCATCAATTTTTTATTTCTCACAACGACAATCACAGTGTGCTGACGTGAGCTTAGTGTGTGTGGTATTTTTATAGTCGGTCCATATCCAGATAGCATTGAAAATAACACGGAAACTGAATTATTCAGACTCTTCCTTTCAATCAAACGATTCGCCTCGAATTTACGTTTTAAATTTCAAATTGTTTTATGTTGCAGGTGTGCTCTTCGAGACTCTACGTGAGGCATGTGCTAGGGAGCCCCAAATATCGGAGCGTTTCGGCGTCGAAGTCGATGAGCTTGACCAATCCAACAGCGGCGTTACGTTGCGGGATGCCACTGGCAAAGCTCTTGAATCCCAACCTTACGACCTTGTGGTAGAGAGCTTTCAAATAAACCACTTGTTCGATATAACTGCTTTCTAGTGCAGTATTTTCTTTGCTCAATCAATTTGTCTTAGGTGCTCGCCAACGGAGCCAACAGTCAACTGAGGGCCAAGCTTCAAATGCCAGGATTTTACCGCCCGTACGCGTATGGAGCACTCTTTGCGTTGTTGCCAGATCCCAATCGTATATTTGGCAATCATCTGGTACGATATTCTAAAAATGTGTGTCGAACTTCACTGTACCTGTGCTAAATAAACCAGCCACTAGAAAGGATCTTGAAGTAGTACGCTTCTACCACAGATAGTATATCAATTTGGATACCTGGAGTGCGTCAATAGAAACTGTTTAAATTAGGTGCAAACTCATGATGGCCCCGGCTGCCATACAACCCTCGGGTTTTTGCCAACTGGGATGCCCTGGGGCGGCAACGTTGGCTCAAACGATGACTTCGTTTCTACGCTCTATTACAATTTGAGGCAGGACGAACACGACTCGTATGCAGCGTCAGGAGGTTACCTTGCTGGCGATCGACTCCAAGTGAGTTACGCGACAATAAAATTCAGTGCATAATCTGGATCCGGTTGACGTGCTATGTGCCACTGTGCTAATGCAATCCTCTTTGGAAACTCTTCAAATTTCCTCCGTTTCTGTTGGCTGGCTGTTTCACCCAGGCATGGAAAGACCACTGTAGCCGCCTCCACCCACTTGCTGCAGACTTGATTCAGCAAAGGATAACGGACTCACAACAGGTGGCCTTTGCTCGTTACGGAGACGGCGCACTTTGGCGTTTTCACTCGGGACGAATTGTGCTTCTTGGCGATGCCTCCCATTCAATGAGGTTTTGAAGCACATTAAATCAACTTCAAAAGTCTAAGTATTGAAATACCAGTACTAAAAGTGGGGACACTGTACCATCTCTAGAATCTTTCATTGCTTCGAGTGTATCTTTCTCTGAAATGACTTGAAGCATGACTTGAATTTCGCACATTCACTTCTCACTATTTTCGTTGTTCGTAGTCCGCAGCTCGGCCAAGGCTGCAACCTGGCTTTAGTAGACGCAGAGAAACTCGTCGACTGCCTTGAGAAGACGTTCGCTGAAAAAGTCCACACAGCTGAGGCTTATTCTCCAAAAGAGTCGAAGGTGGCAGTATCACCAAGCCTGCCGGAGGAGCAGATCCCAAGTGCACTCGCTTCTTATACGGCGACACGATGGTATGATATCACGATATCAATCACCCAACTGCACACATTGGCAGTGATGTTCTACCACGATCATACTATTCTTGGCTAATTCAACAAGCTTGCAATTCAATTACCTGCCCTGCTTATGTTTTGCACTTGCAGGTGGAGAGTGCAATTCTACGCGGCGCAAAGTCGTCTCATTACTCCTTTTTTTGCTTCGAAGTCAGTCACATTGGCATTCGTTCGAAACGTCTTCTTGGCGTGGGCATGCAATGCTCCTCTATTGTCAACTTTTATTCATGGAATTCTTTGCGGCGCCCAAGCACCCACCATACTAAATACAATACCAGAGCGGGAATGGCTCGGCTTTTTAGAAGGCCGCGGCAGCGTAAAGAAAGAAGAGAACCTTGCTTTTGATAAGTAGGAATATAGATCTCGAAATTTGAGGCGAGCGCCACATAAAGACGTGCATATTCCTTGGGATTACAGCAGGACTACAGGCGACTTCGACTTCACTAGCGCAATTTCACTAGCCATTTATTGACCTTGTCGTCAACTTGTCGTCATAGAATCGTCCGCCGAACAAACAAGTGGCTTGCTTAATTTTGGAAGGCACAATAGCCAATGAAATTTCCAATTGGCTTTTGTTGGTGGGGTTTGGAATTGGAAACAGAAACAGGGGAGTACTAGCAACAATTGTGGTTTCCGAGCTCCGAGATGTACGGCATATATCTTGCTGAACTTCAAGTTCTCATAGCTGGGAAGTTACTTAAGGCGCGTACTATCAGACTAAGCAACAGAAAATACCTCACATGTGAGGTCCGACCGTGTGAGATCCTGCACTTATCCTTTTACTATAATAACAATAATAATAATGATAATAAATAGGATTACTGACTCTGGCAATTGAAGTGCCGCTTGCGATTGTAGCAGCCTCATTGCACGAATCAATCCCCCTAGCCTTACAAACCATGGCGCCGTAGTGTCACTTGAGGTCTATTCGCGAAACACACAATACAAATTTGGTGATCTTCATGGACATCTTAATCCCGATTCGATTGGACAAAATAGTGTCTTGCGCAGAAATACACAATCATGCATTCATATATTTAGTGTGAGTGGTGGCATTATTGTGTCACTTTGTAAAAAGTGGTGACTTTTTACGTAAAGGCTTAGTAGTTACCACACGAGATGTATGGCAAGCGGCATTTGCAGTTCATCGGTTTTGTGCATTCTTTTGTCTTGAAAGATAAAGTACTAGTAGTTCCCATTATTAGACAGCGGAGACTAAAGACCATATATGCTCATGCTACAAGCATTTATCCAAATGTAGGGTAAGACTCTCGTAGAAGGATTTAATATTCTCAAAAGCCACTTTTTAAAGACAGCTCTTTCTTTAAAGCTGCCTTTTCCTTTTCGTAAAGGGTCTCTGTGAAGCTGCTCTCTACTTTCATTTATTCTCTCCCTTTTCATCATGAAATTTATAATACGTGTAATAATGATTATAAATGACGGAATTTGCTTAACCGTAAATTGTTACTTTTAAATGGTTTACATGTGTAGGTCTGGTGGCGCTGCTGCCTTTATGTCAAAACAAGTTGTGCTGTAGCGCGCTTGCCCCTTCAATAGTAGCATCATTTCTATCAAAAGTCGTCTTTAGGACATTCTTTTGAAGCACACACGATTTACTTAGAGTCCAATTTCGTTGTATTATACCCTGAGGTCGAGAAAATAAGGTGAAGAAAAATACATCGGTAATGATACAATATTCCCAGCGGTGAATTTGATTTTTAACGCATTATTAATTCCTATCTGTACAGATGAAAGTTCAACCATCGATGACAGCAGAAAATCAGATTATCAAGTCAGCCAGCCATTACAAGTTTGCGAATCAGAAGCGATTCAGATATCGTCTTTCGAACTTTATCGATTATTGGCTTGTGCAGGCTTTCCTTGCAATTGCATTAGCAGCTACTTTATTCCTCCCTGATATTTGGATAATCTTAAACCCGTCGAACGAATTCGATATCTTGCTCAATGGATTTTTGCTCGTCTTCTTTGTGGCGTTCTCGTGCGAGATAATCGTAACGTAAGTTATTCTAAAATTGAACACAATCATGCTCGCTGTTTTATATCATGACAAAGATTTTGCATACAGGTCCTATGCCAAAGATGGGTATTTTCGATCTGCCTTCTTTTGGATGGACTTTGCAGGCACCCTTTCTATCATTATTGATTTAACTTGGGCTTCAAGTATTGTTTCTGGCTCTGAAGGTGTGGACCCAGGGGCCCTGAAGGCAGCTCGTGTGGCAAAGCTTGGAGCGAAAGCGGGGAAACTAGCAAAGTTGACGAAATTGTTCAAAATATTTCAGCTCCAGAGTCATAATAATGTGCAAGAAATAAAAGCTGCTCCTGCAAAGAAAATATCAGCTAAAATGGGCCTCCTACTCTCACAAAGAGTGGCCCTTCTTATTATGACTATAGTCATGATTAACCCCTTACTCACTCCATCGATAACAGACTACAGCGCGAGCGGATTTCTACTCAGCATGGACGCAGTCGCCAACATAGATTCCTTTTCAGCAGCAGATTGGGAATCTGCCTTTCTGACGTTCGAACATTTCTACAAGATTCAGGAGTTGGATGATAGTCATAAAATCGACCTGCCTGTTTGGCTAAGAGTATGGAATATCAATCAAACAAATTGCCCAACGCAGACAGATGCCGCGCAGTGGTATATCTCAAACACTGGTAGCTCGTGTCAGTGGTCTTTTGAGTCCTTCAGTAAATACAATGGGATCATAAGAACGGAAAACCAGCGATACGTATCGAGCCCTCGAAATGCTTATTATGCAGGAGGATCCCGTTGTAGCGCTCGCGCTCCCGAGTTTGCGTATGCCTGCGACAAAATTCAGAACATTGACGCGCTTTTTGATTCCACTGAAAGCGCAGTTGAGGAGTCGTGGATGTCAATTGGGATAATATGCGTGGTCATTGTGCTTCTCATCGGATTCACGGCTACTTTCAACGCAGCAATAGATAAATTGGTTGTATTACCAATTTCACGAATAATGGATAAACTGCGGACAAGTGCAGAAGTAGTCCTAAAATCCGTAGAGAAAATCAATCCAAGTGAAGATAACCAAGATGATGAAAGCGAGCAGTCGGAAGCTGATATCCTCGAGCTTATGGTCAATAAGCTGGCTCGAATTGTTCAGAAGTCCATAGGTAATAAAATTCAAGATGTATTGGACGAGAATGAAGGACAGATCGATGAAAGCACCACTGCTTGGCTCAGTGCCAACTATAACTCCGATAAAATCACGAAACCGGTTGTTACTACGACAATTGCCAAACATGATAAACCTGAAACTCCTGAGAAAACGGCCTCACGCATCGCCCTCCACGACTCGAAGGCGTTCAATCGAAATTCCCTCCCAGTAAGCGCCGACTCCATAGAAACCTTTGAATTCGACATATTGAGTATATCCGAAGAGCTTCTTGAGCCTGTTGTACAGTATATGTTAGAAGAAAACGAAATAACTAGAGAATTTGGCGTGAATTTGTCCGTTCTTGGTGGATTCATTCGTCGAGTCCGCGAAGGATATCGTTTGGAGCCGCGCTATCACTCCTGGCATCACGGATGCGATGTTCTCCACACGGTGTACATGATGACGAAGAATACTCGCGCGTCAGAGTTCATGACAAAGCTTGAACTTTTTGGAAGTCTGGTTGCGGCCTTAGCACACGATATTGGACATCCCGGCGTAAACAATGCTTTCCTTGTCCGCACAAAGGACGAACTCGCCCTCCTGCATAACGATGCTTCTCCGCTTGAAAATATGCACGCAGCAACTCTTTATGAGCTCTTGCGTGACCCAGCAGTAAACATACTAGGTGGACTTGACGAAGAGCAATGGAATTCATGTCGTAAGCAAATTTTGGTTTGCATCATCAAAACTGATATGTCTTTCCATTTTGAGACATTGAAGAAACTGGACATGTTCGAGGAAGTCAATGGAATTTTTATAACAGATTTTTTATCGAAGCGAGCTGCTGGAAATGCCGAATACCCGGTGCCCAGTTGTCTGAATGATCCGAATAATCGCCTACTTCTTCTTGAAACCATCCTGCATGCTGCCGACTTGAGCAATCCTTTGAAGCCTAAGGCCGTATACAAAAAGTGGGTGGATCGTGTGACTGACGAATTTTTTAGCCAAGGCGATAAAGAATTAGAACTTGGCCTCCCCGCGAGCCCTATGTGCGATCGCGAAAGCACAAATATTCCCAAAATGCAGATGGGATTTATTGACTTCGTTATTACTCCATTTTATACGACTATCTTCAAGCTATTTCCTTCGGACTTGATTCCAATGGCAACGAATCTTGAAGAGAACTATGCATACTATGCTCACTTGCGCATGGCTGAGGAGCCGAAGGAGGCAGCTCAACTGACAGAGAACATAAAGAAGATTCAGTCAAAGATCCATACTGCCTTGAATTCCGCGAGTACTGGAAATAAGTAGCACACACCAAACTCTAGTTCTGTATTACGCATATATATTCTTCTTGTATCTCTCTTCTCGGTGTAAATTTTGCACTCCAAGTATGACAGTTGTCACCAAAGCAGCGACAAATGTTAATCCTCGCTTCCAAAACCCTCTAAATTTTGCGCGCTTGCCCGTACTATAAGAACCCTATCTGTACTACTCGACTCTTGTGTATCTAGCTGGCGATTTGATGAACAAGTTCGTTACTATAGTTGCGCGTAATAAAATAAAAGAGGCCCCGCACAGCAATGTCAGATGTATATTCTGAGAGTAACGCTTAACCAAAGCTGAATGCTCTGAATAGAGGATAAGGACGGGAGGACGAACCATAGAAGCTTCCCGCTGTCTCAATATCATAAAACTTTTGCGAAGACCCCACTCAAACACACGAGCTAATATGGATTCAAAATAGAACAGTACTTATAATTCTTCGGGAAGCAGTGTGCCCGCATGTGCATGTGCTTGTAGTATTAATAATACTTTTAAAAACCGTTTTTAAGGGAGCTGAGGGCAAAGAGCAAAGAGGCCATCTTTCCGTTTACCACGAGAAAGAAATGGCCTCTTTGCCCTCAGCAGCATCCTGGTGCAGTCGGTTAAGTGTTATAAAGGGCTTTAAAGTTCAGGGGCCAAGAAAGAGTTCGGGATTTCGATATGTTTTAGAAAAGTTTTCTTCTTGTAGTACTGTACAGGTAGTAAATACTAAAGTTTGCTTATAATAAAATCAGAACAAGAGGGGTTGAGGCAGCATTCTCCTACTCATTTGACACAGGCCCCGATGGACTGGAACTACGAGTACAACAGGCAGAAATATCAAGCAAGGCAGTTCATAGAAAGAGGGAGGTGCCCATACCAGAAAAGGGACTAATTAGGCACACATTTTCGTGCAATCACCCGGAACTGGCTGCAATGCGCACGGGGGCAAATATTTTTCAAAACCACATTAGGGATTTCAGTTCAGCAACATTGGGATAAAGAAAAAATGTCCATTATCGAAGCAGCTTCATACTAGACCATGAAAGCTCCCCACGATGGTCCGAAGCGCAAGGCGCGAGGCGTAGCTGGCGGCGTAGCTACAGTTCCTACCTCCGACATGCGCGATGCGCTCGCCGAGACAACTGGCAATGCTCCGCCGTCTAGCACGCGGCGATCAGCTCGCGTAGGCGGCATGAGCCCGTTGCTATTGGGTATGGTGTGCGTGCTCCTGACGTTTAGCGCGCTGCCATTCGCAAGCCTAGTCTTCGGTAAGGCTGCTACGTTCGTACACGACCATCCAGTGGCTGGGTTCGCCCAGGACACCACCCAAACTGGCGTGGATGGCGACGGCTCAGCGGCCGCTGCTGCGGCGCCACCACTAGATGCATTTCCTCGTTCGACAGTTGCTCAAGGCGAGGCTACTTTCGAGCAGAATGCGCCATTGCAGCCTTCGCGATCAGGTGAAGGATTCGCATCTGGAGATATCGCCGAGAGCACTCCTCTCTCGTCTGCCACTGCTGGTACACGCGGCACCTCTGGCGAACAATTGGCTACGCTCACAGTCACCAAGCCTCCAGAAGCTGCAGTTGAGCCGGTATCACCGAGCATCTTCGGATCATTTTTGTCTGCATTCAAAGCTACTCAAGCTCGAGAAGCAGCGTTTAACATTCCAGTGAACAGCGGCTTGCCCGGCAGCGATGGGAGCACTAGCAGCAGCGCCAGCGGCCACAGCAGCCATGGATCACCTGCAAGTAGTGCACAGCTGGCGAAGGCAGCGGCAGCAACACGCGCGGCGCGGGCTCAAAGTGTGCCGGAATACACTCCAGCGACTACAGTGTGCGGTGGCGTGCATTTGTTTGTAGCAGTGCGCGAAGACAGCGCAGCGGCGCGAGCACTTTATCGGGGCACCTGGCTGAACCCATTGAACTGGGCCCCTACGAAGAAGGTGAGGTGGACGATCCGTGGGTGCTAGAAATGAGAGGGGGTTCGATAACAGTTTTTCATGGAATAGATACTGAGAGGGGTCCCAGAATTAGTTTCTGTTCCTGGGCTTTAGACAAATTGATTATGAATAATCGGACAGTTCTCATCAGCAACCGCTACTTTCCCCTCTCCACCTCTATTTTTCTTCTCGGTTTCTATTTTTCAAATTTCCTTCACGCTTCCCTCTTCTTGACACTTTCGCCGCATGTGAAACGCTCGTGTTACTTTACCGCTCGTGTTACTTTCATTACAGGGCCCTTTAGCCGAAACTTTGCCTCCTATCGCGTATCGCTTCTTTTTAGTGGAAAGCGAATCGGAACCGGATCTAGCAACGAACAATGGCAAAGATGCTAGTGGCAGCACCAAAAGCAGCAGTTGGCTCACGAGTTTTGGCGGTAGCAGCAGCAGTAGTAAGACAGCTGCAGGGCCTATGAAAGACACAGTGGCGGTGCCGAAAGCAGCAGCTGGCAATGGGCCGAAGGACAACAGTCGGATCGCGCCAACAGCGGTAACTTTCGTTCAAATGTTCAGCACTGTATGTAGTTTGAGCTTGCTCTTTGCTTGCTATATTTTTCTCATTCTATTCGAAGCATGCTCTTGTTGCTTGCTACAAAGAATATCATTTTATTCCTTCTTCTTTTCTCCCCCGTGTTGTCAACTAGGTGCGAAGCTGGGCGATGGCGTGGACGGTGAAACACACCGAGTTTCGGTTTTGGCTCTTTCTAGACCTGGGCTATTCGAGCCCTCGCCCTACCCTGCGCCCACCCACTAGCAGCAGCAGCAGTAGCAGCAGCAGTTCACATGCAGTGGATCAATCGCCTGGCTCTGGGTAAATACGTTGTGCTTTTGAGTACTAAAAAAAACGCGCCCGTGTATACTATCATTTTTGGGCACCCGTATAGACTTCGTGTCATCGCTTGTACCTCAGGTTAAACTACAATTTAAAAGTGTCCTTGCTTATGCTTTACTTCCCCACCTTCTGTTCCTTTCGTTTTGCCATTTTAAAACTTTATTGCCTATCCGTCTCGTCGATTGTGCTCTGCCTGTGTACTCTTGTCAGGTTTGCGATGGTCTGCTTAGAGCGCATCGCTGACGAGTTGCACTTCCGCCCTCCAGAGCGCTTTCTGTGGGCCACGCACGACTGCCAGGGCGGGGACTTGGGCAGGAAAAGCTCCCCCTCTTCTGCGGGTGGTGGTATACATGGTGGGCAAGCACCAGCAGTGGTGGTGTGGCCCGAACGGCCGGTGTTTCAGCTCTTTTCTCAGGATGTTGTGGAATTGGTAGTATATGCCGAAGGTCAGCTGAGGCATGAAGACACCACCACCATGAGCAGCAGCGAAGAAGCAAAAGAGTCAAGAGGAGGGGGAGGAGGAAGTCCGTCAGTCAGGAAAGGCAACAAGAACAGCCGTAGCCTTTTAACAACAGGAGTCGCAAGAGCAGCGCAGGGAGAAGGCTCCAGCAGTGGTGGTGCGCTCTCAGCTAATGCCCTCTTGCAAGCCTTGAGCTTAACGGTGAGAGGGGGTATTTTCGCGTAGATGGCGCTAGAGTAGAAGATACAATATTGAAGGCACCGGCGCTCAATATTGTATTTATTCTCCTTTCTTTTTGTCGTACGTTCCTTGCGCCCTAATATAACCAAAAAAAATACCAGGTGCTGGATGATCGGCTGCGAATTGCCAACGCCCAATCACCATCCAGCATGACGATGCACGCCAGGGATATCTTCAGCGAAGCGCGCAAAACGGGCCTCAAGCTGCGCCTGTCTTCGAGTGGTACCAAATTAGAGAATGAGCTGCAGGACTTGAAAACGTGGACCAGCGCGGGCGGGTCCGGCCGCGAGGCGAACAAAGCGGGTGGTTTGAAGGCCAAGAAAAAGATGCCCGAAGGCGTGAAAGACCCCGTGAGTTGTTTTTACGACTATTGAAGTGGAAGAACTACTCTTCTATCAAATTTCCATGATCTATTTTTTGAATGACACGGTTCCAATCATGACGTTGAAGTTATTTGGTTTAAAGTCTTTCTGAATTCCTTACTCTTCAAAGTATATTTTTTGCGCTTTCACTTGATTTTTTTTTTCTCGCAATCACCCTCTTTTAGCATGATTTTGCAAAATTCTTGCTTCATTTTACTCAACAATTGCATGGGTACTGTGCTGCTGCTATTCCTCTTGCCAAAAAGGTGTGCAAAGCGATGACGATGTACTATGGCCTCAACTCTGAGGACTCGATCGAAGATCTCTTTTACAGCAACAGCAACCGAAGCAAGCCCTGGAAGCAATACCGCGACCAAATTGTGAGGCTGGGGCCCGCGTGCGATGCGGCCAAAAAAGTCGACGACATCGGTTTAACCACCGATAAAGTAGCGCAGAAGGCAAAACTATCACAAGCATCTATGCAACAATCAAGCAGTAGCAGTAGTAGTGGCAACCACAACAATGTAAACGAGGACGGCGACGATGATGACGCAAGCGAAGGTGACGCTGCCGCTCAAGCAGAGACACGAGATCGACTAGCACTGGCTACGAGGTTTCTGGAGTCAGAAGATCTGTTTACAGATGCTGAGAGGTTTCTGATTTTGGAAAAATGCGGCCTAGTGGCAAGCTGCTTGTGGGCTGAGGTAACGGCCACATTTCCTCCTCGATCCCTTTTTCTATTCTTCAAAGCCGCTTGCTTCACTCCTCGCACTGTCCATTCATCTTAGAGGAAAATTAACGTCTTCTTTTATCGTCTCCAAATAGGTTACCAGCGGAGTCGTGCAGCGTTGGTGGCACGTGGTGGACGGCACGCGGGCGAGCCGTTGCAAGCGGCACGACGCTCACAGCAAAGGCAGTTGCGACGCGTTCAAGAGTCGCGCGTTCCTGCCGTCGGCCCTGGTGGAGGGCGCAGCTTCATCGTCTAGTGGGGGGCAGGCAGGAAAGCAACCAGTAGTGAACAGTGACGCCCCCGGAAGAGGTTACATGAAGCGCAAGGTGAGGCTTTAAATCGTACATAAGTGAGGGCGATCAGATTCTTTTTTGTGCAGCTACTTGCCGCTTTTACACCTTTTGAAACGCTCTGTTTGTGAACACCTTATGTACTTATTCATCTTGCACACATGTATGCACATACTAACATACCTTTCGCGTGGGCGTGGCACACTCCTTTAGGTGGAAGAAGGGCAGAAAGCAGTGGTGAAAGATCGCGCGTCTGGAGCGGTATTGGCCTCCTTTCCGGGCAGTGGCAACACCTGGTCTCGGATGCTGCTCGAGTACGCTTCGGGCCGCTATACAGGGAGCATTTACAACGACATCACCCTGATGCCAGTGCTGCCGGCGGAAGGAGTGCGCACGCATGAAGTGATTGCGTGGAAGGCACACGTGTTTCCTTCCCAGTAAGTGCATTGTCGTGGTCTTCATCCCTTCCCTCTTTAACTGCCGCGGACTCGGTCTTCCTTCTTTCTCCCACTTCACATTCGAACAACTACTTTGATTGTTTCAACCGCTCCCTTACTCTTTCTATCTCCCTCTTCACCTCTTTTGCCTCACCTTCTTTCATCTTCCTCTTTTACCAGATACGTGGACAATTACCGGCCCGCCAAAGTAGTGCTCTTAGTGCGGCACCCCATTCCGGCTCTATGGTCGGAATTTCAGCGCCGGCTGAACGTGGAAGCGGGGAGCCGGGGCGGAGGAGGCCACGTTGCTGCGGTGACTAGACTGACGCCAATGGAGCAAAACAGCTTCAAAGGGTGGTCGAAATGCATGGCTTGCCGGTGGCTGCAGTACATCACCGCCCACTTGCAGTTGGCTCAAGTCATGCCTCTGAAGATTTTGCTGTTTGAAAGGCTCACCGTAGACCCGTTGAATGCCATGAGGGAAGTGCTCGAGTTCTTGGGGGTGGAGTCGGTGGACGAGCAGCGGCTAGCGTGTGCCACCAAATTGGCCGACCATCCATTAGTGCACCGCCCTCCGGCCAATTTTACGGTAAGTGTGGCCGTTGGGGTTTATTTACGATAGTCGTTTAGATTTACACCACTACCCCATTCACCAGTTTTCATTTACGCACGCTTCTCCTTGCTTTTCATGTAGTGTCATGTTAATAGTTGTGATTCTTGAACATGCTACTGATAAGAATGCCATGCTCACCTACTATAGTGGGTATTCGTATCTCTTTTCCTCTCCGCTCATCTCATCATCTTTCACATACAACCATGTATTTTCCGCCACGAATGTCTATCTTCACATGCAGGTGCACGACGCGTTCAAAGCCTTTCCCGAGCACGCCTGCGTAATTTTACGGACCATCGAGCAGCACGACCAGGGGCGGCTCATCATGCGCTTGTTTGGGTACGGGAACTCGATGAAACCCCCGAAGGAGTGTTCGGAAGCGACCGGCGAGTCCTTTGAATGTGTGGACATGCTCACCACCGAGTACCATGGCGCGCAGGCGTGCAAGCTTGGAAGTGTCTCGAGTGGCAATCGTGCGGTGTCTCAAAAAGTTGCCAAAGAAAAACCGCCTTCCTTAAGACAGCACAGCCAAAAAGCATGACGACACGCGGCAGGATAGCACAGCCGCTGCAGCCGCTGTTTTTCCTTCTTCTATTTAGCACATCAAAAGAGTACATTAAAATATTCAAGACGCCAAGTGCCAAGAGGGTGCTTCACTGCTTCATGGACCTGCTAAATTGATTACGGCTTCTTTGGGCTTAATAGTCTAGAGCGAACCACGCATTTCGGGAACTCGAGCCCGGATTGTGGATTGGGGTAAGTAGATAGCAGCCCTATGTATCAGCTCCTGGTGAAGCCAGATAGTAGGCATATCCATTTATTATTAAGATTCATGATCCAGAGTTTAGAGGTGCTGTGTTTTGTTTATTGTGTGTTCTTGTTACTTCTTACTCATAATCATCTTTCTAGTCCATAACAATACTCAGCGCCTCCTTCGCCGACGGGCTCTCAACAGAAATCTTTGAAGTATTTACAGCTGGAAGATCACATTTCCACCTTCGGTCTTCTCAAATCTCTCTTCATCAAATCTTTCGCAGCCTTCTCGTCTGCTGCGGCTCTCTATTTGGATTTCGCTTCGCTCGCAAGTTGACCTCTGAAACGAGTGCTCGTCTCGCTGTTGGCCGCTAATAACGTGTCGATAAACCATCCAAGGCGCTTGAAAACTTTGTTCGGCTCCGCGTCTGCGCCAGCAAAAGCCGCGAAAAGTGGAAACACGTGCACCATCCCTGGCGCCACATGCAGGTCTACGCTGACGCCCAACCCACTGGCACGGTGCGCAAATTTGACCACTTGGTCGTGCAAGCACTCGCACTCCCCCACTTCAATCAAAAGTGGCGGGAAACCCGTGAGGTCTACGTTCCCAGGCGACACCGCGGCTAAAGTATTGGTGCCCGCATAGTCCAACGCAATTTTGGCCGCCAAATCCCGTGGGATGAAATCAGTGCGCTGGTTAGAGGTCCAGGACCCCGAACAAGAGTCCGTCAAATCCACCCAGGGGCTCCACAGCACGCCACCGCTTGGTAAAGGCAAGCCAGCAGCTTTCGCGGCGCTCAACACGGCGAGGACCAGGCCTCCTCCCGCGCTATCGCCTGCAAAGATGATTTTGTGCGGATCGACGTTTCCGTGGTTCAGTAGCCAGGTGTAGGTCTCCAGGCAGTCTTTGACTGGCGTTGGCCACGGGTGCTCAGGCGGCCTTCGGTAGTCGGGGCAGAGCACAGTGGCGCCCGTCTCGTGCACGAGCTTCATGATGAGCCCGCGGTGCGTCTTCGACGAGCAAAGCGCAAAAGCGCCACCGTGGAAATAGAGGATGACCCGCGGCGCTCGCTGAAGGTTTGCTTGCCGCTGCGGGTGGCCTGGGTAGCCGGGGCAGCAGCACCAACACGACGTTCGCGGCCCTGAGGCAGGCCAAAACCACGAGCCTTCGTGTGGGGCAACGGTGTTGGCCTTGCAGCCAACGTTGCGAGGAATCGTCGGCAGCCAGGTCGGCACGACGCCCACGGGTGGGTCCGTTAAGCATCGCAGCACACAATAAGACCGCGCGAGATTTGCCGTAGCAGTGCGTAGGACGGTTATGGCAGCTTCGAACGGCACTGTCCATGTGGGGTGGCCGCGTGGTGTGCATTGCCAGCAGCATATAATGGGTGCCACGGAAGCACAAGTGAGGCAAGGTAAGCACGCACACCGGAGAGCCTCGCATGTGTGTGGCAGTATGGCTTCATTGGGCTCGGCACGCTCATCGCGATCCATATCTTGACCTTGGGCATGGGGAGTAAGTGGCGATAATACATTACCCGCTTCGGCGTCTCTTGCTTTCCACATTGATGCGGTCTCAAGGAGTATGAATCTTAGAAAATACCCGATGACTTCTACAGCCTGAGTAGATAAAATTAAAATCAAGTGCTATTTGCTACCCCAAGCGCCAATCTTGTTGTTGCTTTTGTATGCGAGCGGTGAGAGGATAGCGTCATCTGTCATCCATGCTCTCATCTCTGCACCCGGCGGCCGTCGAGTCATACAGTTACGGTGCCATGTTTCTGACCAAACGATCGATTTCGTTCGGCTTTTTCAACATTCTTCTGCGATCAGTAGTAGTCTTCTGCGAGAGTTCGTTGCTCCTTCTGGTATTCTGAGATGATGAAACATCCTGAGATTTTTGAGGATGATGGTATGATGTATGATGGTGTAATATTGCTGGGTGCTGACTTGCATTTAGCCCTCTTGTCAAGTTGCCTCTCTAAACCAAGTAGTTGCAAGACGAGAATTTTGACGTTTTTACTACTACTTTGACAATTTCAACCTTTCAAATCTCTCGAGGTTGCCTTTTAAGATAGCCGAAGCTCTCTTGAACACTGCCGAACAAAACGCAGTTTCTAGCTGTAGTAGCTGAAAAGTTCTGATAAGCTAGAGTAAGGAGATCTCATTGAGAATTCACAGACTATCTCTAGCCACTCTTCGGATGCTACACTATAAGTTTATTTCGATGGCAATAATAAGAATATTTGTAGCCATTTCGTTATTCATACCTTCGTCAGGATTTCAACTCAAGATTGCCAAGACAAGGCGGCACTTGCAGTTATATGCCAAACCTATCAAAGTCAATGTGTGCACTGATTTATCGTGTGAACAGCAGGGAGCCTTCGATACCTTAGAGAGACTTCGCTCAGCAGGAATTAAAGCCACAGAAATGGGTTGCCCTGGGAAGTGTGGTAACGGTCCAGTGCTAGGACTTGACGGCGACGAATATAAGATCATTGAGGAAGCCAGCGAGACATCAGAAGTTTTGAACGACTTCATTGAATCACAACTGAGAAGGAATGCTCAGAAGAATTCTGGAAGATAGCTAATAATATGAAAAAAATGCGCGTCTCAGCACATGCCAGAGGTTAGAAACCCTATGTTGCGATCTAACGAACGCAGCTCTTTTGGTTCCGCGAAGTAAAATAAAAATACTTAAACCAAGCCGATGGAAGTAAACACAAAAGGTCTTAAAAGGGGAAGTCTAATCCGATGTCACCGCTAAGTGTTCGTGTTATTGCTCAGAATGGAACTCATACGGCTCGCGCCAAAACAACAACAGCAGCCCAGTCGCGTGCGTGGGTGATGGGTGGTTGGTTGTTGGTTGGCCATGGGCTTTTAACATAGGCCCGAAGGCCCAAGTTTTTAGGCCAACAGTCAGAGATGTAGAGCAACGGACTTGATACTGGATACTAGGAGACCTTATCCAGGCAGATATGGATTTTGGTTTTTATTGCCATCGGCTTTGAGCTCATGCTGTCATGCTTGATGCTTGGTCATGTATTGAAAAATGAATTACATATAATTTTCTATAATAGAATACGGTGGTGAACATACTCGAAATTCGGAAATTAGTCGTTTACGCAAGAGAGGGCGCTCCACATTTACACCTGAATTCCCAACATATAACACTCGGGCTTCGAGCTTATGTCAGTTCGTGTCCTTCAGGCGAAGCCCCCGAAGTCTTGGTGCATGCTGGCTTCGTTGTCCTCCCACACCGACACCAAACTGGCTCTGCGGGCTTCGCTGCCAGGTACGGGCTCCACTAGCACTCTGGCGGTGTGGCCTCCCGGGTTCTCCATCCACACTACGCCAGCTTCAACTAAGCTTGCGCCCCCAGCGGTCGTGACGTCACCCTCAAACCACCGGGTGCGCCCGTAGCTCACCAGGGTTAAAAGCGCTTCTAGACGCATGGGTGGTCGCGCATAGAGAGGCAGTTGTGCGGTAGGTGACTCCCCCGTGTGGGCGGCTTTGTAATGCTCGCTACCGACACCGCCCATCGAGGAGCCAGTGGCTGCATTCAAGCTCTGCGCACCCGCCAAGCGCGCCGCCGCTTCAGTTGCAGACCTTCCCTGGGTTTGGTCTGCAAACGCGGACTCCCCATTGGCCCAGGGCGTGGCCACCGCGAGAGGCGACCTGGCTTCTCCCAGACGAAGGCCGGTGCGAGCGCCCACTTCGGCGTTGCCTCTGAGAGTACCGCCCGACCAGTGGAGCTCTGCGGCGCAAGTCACGAAGGTGCGATCTGCATTTTTGACGCCGTTGTGGAAGTGAGTGGGGTGCGCCGCCGCCAATGGCAACACTTCAACGAAGTAGATGGTACCACCCGTGAACGTTACGTTGGGGGAGTCAGCATCTCGATCTTGCACTAGTAACGCACGGTTTCCACCTCCCTGTAAAGCATGCAGAGCAGCGGACTCTTCACTGTTAGCGCCCCCGCGGCCCCAGAACACTCGCGCAGTGGCCACGGTGTAAGCAAGCTCTCCGTCGTGCACCGTGAGTCCACCTTTCAAGTCGTGGTACCGGCTTCGCACTTCCACTTTGCCGCCGAGAATAACGAGGCGAGGTCCGTCGAAGACGTCTGCGAGTTGATGCGCTCCGCCACCGGTCACTTCCACACTACCGTTGACCATCACAATAATTTCGTAGGTATCGCTAGTCGCGCTGCTTGAGGCGTTGATAAAAGTGTGGGTCATCGTTGGCAGTGCTGCATAATTGCTTGATTTGGTCGTCGATGCGTTGACGGTGTGATTGCTGTTGTTGAACAGAAAGGCAGCTGTGGACGGTGCCATTGTCGGTGCCAGTGTCGGTGCTTCAGTGTTATTAATAGTCACATTGGTGTTTAAGCCGGTCAAGATCGTGGCTGACCCATCCATGAGGAAAGTTCCACCGCTTATTCGCAGATTCCCACCCACGTTCCAGGTCCCGTCGCCATCACCTCCGCCACTCAATGTGAGCCTCGAGCCTACCGCCACTTCTACCACCCCCAGCTGTCGCACGAAGAGCCCTATTCTCGGCCTTCCTCCACCTTTGACCACAATGGTCCCGGTCAAGGTGTTGATCAGGAAGGGCGCGCGAGCGCAGTGCGGGCCACATACAGGGTTGGTGTACCACCGCCCACTGAAAGACGACGCGCTCCTCTGTAAGTCCTCGTACGGGTGTTGCTTTCTCTCGCTCTCCTCCACCCACTGCTCTCCCGGGGCCCACCCTTGCCGTGACGCAGCGTAGCCCATGTCCACATCGCCTAGCGTAGGCACTCCCATTCGCCCTCCGCCGCCGTACCCATCGCTGCCGCCGCCATACCCGTTCCCAGCCCCGTAGGCCTGAAACAAGTGGTTCGGCATAAAGCTCGAGCTCGCAGTGTCATTGCCCGTGCCACTGCCGCCGTAGCCCACGCCCCCGTATTCCCAGCCCGAAGCCCTGTAGCCATGGCCTCTGGAATCAAACCATCCGTTGTCTTCAGGTGCTCGAGAAGTTAGAACGAGCCTACCACGGTTGAGGATAGCGGCTCCCTCGCTTAGCCACACAGGGCCACTGCTGCGCCAGGCACCTTCACAGTGCACGCCACAGACCAGTTTAGCAGCGGTGCGAAGCCTCTTGGGGCCGTGCCCGTCGATCACCAGGCTACGAGTAGCAGTGGTGGTCGCCCATCCCGAAAGAAGAGCGCCTGAGCTCAGCGCCACCTGCGAATAAGATGGTACATGAGCATATACAGCAGGGAAAGGAGTGTCAAAAGAGGCGATGAGGAAAGGGGCAGTCAGTGAGTGTGTGTTCGAGAATGAGAGAGAATGAAAGGAACCTGAAAGGATACTTGTACATTCAGTAATTTATCGAAATCAAAATCGCGTGAGAATGGAAGGAAGAGCGTCAACTAAACGATGGTAAAATGGTAATGAAGCAGTCTGTACCTTGCGTGCGGTGAATCCAGAGGCGGCATGGTTGTTGGTTGCGATGCGGAGCTCTCCACCGTGCCCAATAGCAAGACCTCCTCGCACTGACCCGAAGAACACACTCGGCTTCAGAGAGCTGCGCCCTTTGCGGTCTCCTGGTTCATACAGCAGCTGTGCACTGTCCAAACCAACAAAACCAGCACCGCCACATACCAATAAACCACCACCGCCAAGACCACCACCATAGGCAGCTAGTCCAAATGTGCCATTAGCACCGCCAGACCGCCTGGCTTGCGAAGAATAAGCACCATCAGCCCACCCGTCCTCGTTCCAGTCCGCCGACCCTTGATAAGCCACACTTCCATCCAAAGCTCTTGAACCGTAAGGTGAGCCAAACAGAGCACTGTCCAGGGAGGCCCCAACAGCTCCTGCTGCTGCTGACGAGGAAACGTTTGGGCGGCCAATAGCAACGAAGGCAGCGGAGAAATTGCTTGTCAACACATGAGCTTCACCGCTCCACACGGATAAACCAACACCACCGCCCAAGGCAGACGGGAGTCGATGCGCGCCACCTACTACAGTAATGGCTGGTGGCGCAATCCATTTCGTGCCATTATTACTGTTGCTGTGACTGCTGCTGGAGTTGTTGTAGTTGTCATCATCATCATCATTGGAGTATTCATTGGCTGTGGTTGGCTTCGAAGTGGGCATAGCAGAAGGCTGTGACGCGTTGTTCGAATTGTCTCTGTTTCTAGTACTGTACTGGTCCACCCTAGCAACCCCGTCGCCAATCCATGCCTCCCCGCCACTGTGCAGCAGCGCTACCGTGAGCCGGGGTGTAATGGTGCACTGGTTCGGGTTTTCCAGAGACGAATTGTGCGCGTGCCGGCAACCGTGACGCGTGGCGGGCCCTCCTGACGTCATCGGTAAATTCGCGAGCACTTCTGAACAACCACAAGCAGTGCTCGAGCCTTGGCACGCTATCCACAGGGATGCTCCGTCACCGTGGGCTGGGCTCTGCGGGTCATAAACTCGTGCTGCGTCAGTGGATGAACCGTTGACTGAGGCTGTAGTGGCATAGCCCGATGCAAACTTCGCTGCTGCTGCTGCTGCTGCTGCTGCTGCAGTAGAAGGGCCTGGGCGCATGATCCCTCCTTGTAAATCCCACGCCCACGCCCCTCTGGTGGTGCCACTGCCACTTCTGCCACTCGCGTCGCCACCAGCAGTGCGAGGTGGGCCTCGGAGCCCCCCGTTGGCTCGGGCCTCGGCCGCGTCAAAGACCACCCTGTAGGCGTACCCAAACCCCCACCTGGGGTCACCCTCGTGGCCATCGCGGGTGATCGTCAAGCCACCCAAGGCTTGCACTACAGGGAGGGATTCCAACGCGGCTTCAACCTCGTCGGCCGAGGCGTGATACGGTAAACATACGGTTTCATCCCAAGGCTCCTCCGTATGACTGCTGACGGTGGAGGAGGCCGCTGCAGAGGTAGCGGGGATACGCACGGCAAGGCGATAGGTGCCGTTCACGCCGTAATGCCTCTTAGGTAAACCGCCAGTGGGGTCAGGGTACTGGTTGTAGCCACTGCCACCGTTGCTGTAGCGGCTGCGGTCGTAGCGCTGTGCTGAGAGGTCATCTGCCACCGTAGAAGCGGACCGTTCTTCGTCCACCACTTGCCGCTCGGCGCTCACTCGCAGGAGGAAAGTTGGTGGGGCAGCTAGCACCATCGAATAGTTGGCGAGGACTACGCCTACGGTATGGTCTAATCCTGTTTCATCATCAACATCATTCGAAGAGATAGAGCCGCCAAAGTATCTGCTTGAAGAATCGTCTTCCTCTTCAGATAACATGCCACTGGCAACCACCAATGCAGCACCGCCGGTCGCGAGGCCACCTCCCGCAAGCACCAAGGAATGCGTGGTGGACGAGACGACAAGCGTGCCAGTGCGGTTGGCAGAGGCGTGCGTGAAGTTGAAGACTGCGTTGCGGTGTTGCAAGCTAGCGCCTAAACCGCTTACAGTGCTTCCTTCGCCAGTGCCGCTGGCCTCGTAAAACCATTCTACCAGTGCTGGCCCACCTTGCCAGTGGCTTTCTTCGTTAGAAGTGTAGTTGCTG
>Ga0307931_1000279_pt1 | contig 30299 bp, 25 predicted proteins | sample OrgLakmetageno47_FD_201816 | JGI IMG/M metagenome (GOLD analysis project Ga0307931, IMG submission 201816) | Saline water microbial communities from Organic Lake, Antarctica - #47 | ecosystem: Environmental > Aquatic > Non-marine Saline and Alkaline > Saline | place: Antarctica: Organic Lake...
GTGGATATGCGCCGATCAGTTCTGAATCATCCGCGATTCGACAAGCCTTCTACGACGAAGTGTCATCTAGCATTGGTTGCGCTAACTCGCAGACCGTGGTTAATTTCTTTCTCGACGCCAATGCCTCGCCGGGGGTAGGTGTTAAAAGTAAGTACCGACCGCACGGGGCTCCACGGTCCTTTGGGCCCTACGGTTTGCGGCATGTGAACGGGGCTGGACAGAAATTTCGCGAGTTTTTGCAGTTGCGGCAGCTAGCTTCGGCGGCTTCTTTCTTCCGGGCTCGTAGCAACTCGTCTGCGACGTGGACTCACCCGCGGGATGGGAAGGGCTATCAGTTGGACCGCTGGCTCGTTAAACAATCGCACATCGGCAGAGTACGAAATGCCTGTACACGGTCATCGCTAGCGGTGGATAGCGACAATTTTCCAGTCTATCTCGAAATCGCAATAGGGAGAATGTTGCGACGTCAACAGCCTGCGCGGCTGAAAAAAAACGAACATTGAGGCTCTACTGGAGGACAATGTGCGGCAAGCATTCGCTGATGAGGTTGGCAAGAGGATAGCGGCTCATTGCGCAGCGCACCCTGATGCTACATTCGAGGAGCGAGCAGAGGCTTGGCGGAACATTTTGCCTGCTGTAGCCCTAGAGACGTGCGGAGTGTGTGAGAGAAGGCATCAGAGTTGGTTTGCAGCGTTTCAGGAACAGCTGATGGTGCTGGTTGTTGGGCGCAATTTGGCACGGGCCGTCTTTAAGCGTAACTCGCGCGATTTGGGTTTGAAAGCGGCGGCGAAGGCAGCGATGAAAACCTTGAAGCTGGCTGTTCGGGCTGCAAAGGCAAAATACCGTGCGGATAAATTGGCGATGGCAGGACACGGCGTGGGCGCCTACTGGGGCTTGGTGCGCGACATTAATCAAGGGGGGATGCCAGGAGTGACGGCGGTGCCCATTCAGAATTACCGTGACGAAGATGGAAACCTTGGTTCGACGCCTGCGGAGAATGCGGCAGCGGCTCAAGCTCATTACACTCATCTGTTCAACAATGGCCATGGGCGTTCTCCTGGTTCGGTTGCAGCCACCGCAGCTGTTTCTCAGCGATCCGTACGCAAGGAGCTCGACGATCCCATTGAGTTGGTCGAGCTGACAGCGGCTTTGCAAAAGGCCAAATCGGGCAAAGCTACATCCAATCAGGTGCCAGTGGAGCTGCTGGCAGCGTGTGCGGACAACACTGTGACCTTGGGCCTGCTTCACCGCCTGGTGGCCGACATTTTCGAGGATGGTCGCCCTGACCCTGCGCCACCACCAGAGCCACCGCCTGACCTACCTCCTCCAGAACCGCCACCGAACAGTGCTGCTGCAGTTTTGCTCAACAAGGACCTTGTTGCTGGGGCGAAGAAGCACGGGTGGCGGTGCCAATGGCAACGCGAAAATCCCAAGCGGCACGGCTCGGCCTCGAAGGCTCGATATTCAGCTTATTGCTCGGCTGTGACGCATGCAGAAGCCATCGCACTCGGTGCCTGGCCAGGAGATTTGGCCCATGATCTAGAAAAGGGCTATCTTCAGATCTTTCCAGACTCATTGCGCGTCGATTCCAGTGTTGCCACAACAGACCAAGTTGGGGCTGAGGCGCCGGCCCCAGTGACGGCACTTCTGCAAGAGTTTGTCGAATGCGATTGAAGTTGCTTCCGAAGAAAGGCGACTTGCGGGATTTGAACAATTGGCGTGGGATTATGCTTCTGGATGCAGCTTCCAAAATTTTGTCGATGATCATCAATAGTCGGTTGCAACGGCTGCTGAAGGAAATAGGCATTGAGGAACAGAATGGCTTCTCGAGTGGACAGGGCTGTGCAGATGGGAGCTTCTGCATTCGCCAAGCGCTGAAGAAGCGGCGGGAACACGGTCAAGAGTCGTGGGTGTTATTTGTAGACCTGGTCAAGGCGTTTGACTCAGTGCCGCGGGACGTGCTTTGGGCAGTGCTAGCCAAGATGGGTGTACCAGGTCACCTCATTCACGTCATCAAGCGCATGAACGTGGACCTGAAGGTGACCTTCGACCTGAACGGCGAGCCCGTCCGTGGAAGTACCCTGTTCTGTTGGCGTGAAGCAAGGGTGTCCTTTGAGCCCGACGCTCTTCCTTTTTGTCATGCAAGCTTGTCTGGAGTCCCTGGAGAAGGCCATGCCAGCGGATGTGAAGTTAAAGTATCGAACCAACACGAAGACAGAGGGTAGAAATGGTGGGCATGTATCGGGCACAGATTGGACGAACAAGGGCGAATTCGAATTCAGTTTTTGGGCGTCGCTATACGCTGACGATGCAGCTTTACCTCTCTCCTCTCGTGAAGGTCTACTTGCCGCTACCAATGCCATATACGAGCACTTGCGCCTATTCGGCCTCCTTATGCATGTTGGATCACCGGGCAAAAAGAGCAAGACGGAGGCCATGTACTGCCCGGCGCGGAATGACGAGTACGAGGCTGGCGACACTTCAGACCTCGTTTTGGATTGTGGGGGCACGGTCAGCTTCACTCAGTCCTTCGTCTACCTAGGGTCACTTCTTCACCGCGACCTATCTGATCACCACGATGTGGATGCTCGAATCAAGAAAGCCTCCAAGGCCTTTGGTGCGCTACGCGATCGTATCTTTAGCACTCGTGATGTCTCTGAGCGGCTCAAAGGGAAGATTTACACTGGTGGTGTTCTGGCGGTGCTGCTGTATGGGTGCGAATCGTGGTGCCTCACGGCCGAGTCTATCTCTCGCTTGCGCAACTGGCACAACAAGCGCATACGCGAGATGTGCAGGGTGACGATGTGGTTCGTCCATCAAATATCTTCAGCGAGCTTGCAGAAGCGTACGGGTGTCTTCCCGATTGAGTACTACCTCGCAAGCCGCACTCTACTCTGGGCTGGTCACGTCGCACGCATGCCCAAGAGCCGGCTACCCAAAAGGCTCATGCTTTCGTGGGTACACGAGCCGAGGATAGCGGGCGGTCAAGAGATGACGTATGGCAGATCTCTCGAGCGGCATCTGAAGCACTTCGGCCTCATGGACGACGGCGGAAAAGCGATCACCTTTTCGGAATGGGCAACCCTGGCGCAGGACCGCGCTGGCTGGCTGAAGCTCGTCACGAAAGTGCCTTTTGACATTGGCAAACCGCAGCTAAGGCCACCCCGGTGCGACACTAGGGTTACGCCTGACGAGAAGCGGAGGTCTTTGGCTCGGCGCGCCCAAGAGACGGAGCAACGGCGCGCCCTCTTCAACACAGAAGCAGACGCAGAAGGGACTAAAGGCGGGCCCTACATTTATTTCATGAACAGTTTCCACTTTAGAGAGAGGGGGGGTCCAAACTTCCTCGCCTCTACACACTTCCTATTTACGTTTTTGACTTGCGCGCAACGCACGCGCGTACACTTCTGCCCGCAGCATTGGCTTCTGTGTCATTTGGGTTTGTATTAGTTCGAGTTCGAGTTCGAGGAACCTAGAGGAGCGCAATTTCCTTTATTTATATTTATATATGTGTTTGCTGTGTCCCGGAGCAGTGTAAGGCTGGGTTCGGAATTAGGAATTCCGCGTAAATCGCAAATCACGCGCAAATCAAGCGGAAAGTGAAATTTCAGCGATACCGAAGTGATTCACGTTCGCACTAAAAAAAGTCCTAGACGTAAATTTGGCGCGTGAATCACACGAAAAGGAAATTTAAAGCCTTCACGCGTGAATCACGCGTGGACGTGAAAGGCAGCCTTGAGTTTGAGTGTAAGTACCAGCACACAAACAGGAACAGTCGTTTGAATAATATTACACAGTTGTTGTTTTTGATACAGGCCTCGAAGGGCCGGATTTAGAAGGCTAGCACAATGGAATTCAACAAGTGTGTGCCTTAAGCTTTTGTTTTTTTGATTTTAATTGTTTTGTTGGACTGCGATTTACTGCGATTAAGCAGACGCCAAACCAACTGAGCCAAGTGCATAATAATTTAAAAAAAACCTATTGAATAATAGATTTCGCTCTCATTGATCGATTACTGAGTAAAGAAAGCATAACCAGGATCAGGAGAATCGCTTTGCCCTCATAATATTTACAGTGGGTGATCCAATACGAGCCATAGGCTTCACTCTGCACATTCGACAATTGGTGCCCTCGGCATTTTCACTGGCTGTGGCTTCTGTGGCGGCGGCACAGGCAATACCACGTGGCGGTGAGAAGCACCCTGCGCTTCGCGCTGGTTCGACTGGTTCGATTGGTCGCTGTTGGCAGAGCTGGCATCTATTGGCGAAGTCAGCAGCTCCGAGGCTGGCCAGTTGAGCTCCGCCACAGTGGCATTCACGGCGAGTTGCAAGCGCTGCAACGCTTCAGTCAAGTCGGCCCGGCCGTTCTCGCTTTCCGCGCAGTCCAGGGGCGGCGACACCATGAATCCCCCCGAGGCGGGCACCAGGTACACCCCGACGTGTTGGGCACTGCAGTGCTGGCCCAGGAGCTGCACCGCCCGCCTGCGCTCACTTGGGTCGCGGTGGGTGAACTGAGCGCCCCACAGGAGGCCCTGGCCTTGCACTCGCAGCGACGCCGCTACGGCGTCCGAAATCTGTGGCCTTGAAGGAGACGTTAAATAAGAGAAAGAAGCTCCAAGCTTGGCTTCGCTGCGGCCATAGATATCATAGCCGCTCGCTTCGTGGTAGCAGCTGTCGATGCTGCTGCTGCTTTCGTAGGACGGCGAAAGAGGTGAAGAAGCGGCGGTTGTTGGAGACGAAAAGCCGGACGCGAGGTGCTCCTCGATGAGCGCGTGGGCTTGCTGAACGTGCGTCAAGCAGCTCGGCAGCTCGCGGAGCACTTCGGTGGCGGTCAGAAGGGCCCGGGTCGAGGCCCCCGCATACGTGTGGCTCTGCAACGCCGAGCGCCCGCTCTCGCCCATTTTAGCGGCGCCGTGCTTCACCGCTACACCCGCCAAAAGGTCCCCGCATCCGCCGGCAATGGCTTTGCCGAAGGTGACGGCGTCCACAAGGTTGGCAATCCCGAGGGACGCGTGGCTCGACGCAAAGAGGGTGCCCAAGCCGTGCCGCCCCAAGCCACACATGATTTCGTCGGCGCACACCATGATCCCGTGGGCTTTGGCGCGCATCACCAGATGGTGGAGCACTACGGGGGGCCACGGCAGGCCACACTGGCTGGACCCCCATTGCGGCTCCACCAGCAGCACCCCCAGAGTGTGCGCGTGCTCGGCGAAAAAGGCGTCGATGGCTTCCATGGCGCGCGCCTGATTGGCCAGAATCGTCAGGTGTCGGCAATACACGCATGAACGAACACGCGAGCAAACATGAAAGACGGGCACATGCGAATAGTACGTCAAAGCACTGGAATGGTGTCTGTGTGTGCATGTATAAACCTACCTCGTAAGCTTCTTGGGGCTCCGACGCTTGCCTCGGCTCCAGCGACGACGGTACTGGGTAGGTCACCTGGCCCACCTTCGCACCGGGCAAGGGTGTAGCGCCACCGCCCATACTCGACGAGGGCGGGCCATGGTAGGACTTGGCGCCGACCGCCACCAGGGTGCGTGGAGACGCGGCCAAACAGGCGTGGTTGGCATGTTGGACTTGCAGCAACAAATCAATGGCGGCCCACACCGCGGAGGCGCCCTCGGTCTGCAGCGACAAGAACCAATCGGGTTCTCCGTCATCATGTTCTTGGCCTTGGTGGTGCTGGGCCGTGGCGGGACTGAGTGAGGTACTTCCGTGCTCGTTGATTTTGGTGGTCGAAGCGAGGTGGTCTGGGCTTGTTGTGCCTTTCGCCACCGTACACGGTCCAGATAGCGTTGTCGCAGGATGTTGGCCCTGAAACCACGGCAAATGTGGTTTCAGCTCGGCCAAAAAGGCAGAAATGGGTTGTACGGGCACACCCGCCGCTGAAAGAGCAAGTAAGAAAATACAAGAGGCAAGCAAGCATCTGCAATCAACGAACAAACAGGCATGATCAATGCATGAGAAAACGCGGTATTCTAAATGTAGGAAGACAATTTGATTGCCTCAAAAGAAAAAAGAAACACCGAATAGACACGCGTATAGTGTTCATTTCTATCGAGAGAGGCATTCCAAAAACACGCACGAAAAAGATGAGGAGAAACACCATTACAGGTGTGGTTCGAGAGTGGCGGCGCCGGTTGCCCTGCAGCTAAGGCGTCCATGGTTCGCTTCTGAAGCTCAAACGCGGGCGTCAGAACTTTCGCCAGCCGCGGCCCCGTAAACACCTCCGAGCAGGCGCCGCCTAGCAACAGCACTTCACACTCTGCGCCCGTAGCAGTGTCACGTCGCGTGTGCCGCAACCCCTGTTTGCGAACCACTTCTTCGTACCTAAGAGGGCAACGTGAAAGAACACATATCACGGAGCGCACTTTACACGGAAAATACGATCGTAAACGGACTTGAGGTCAATCGGTCACGTACATTACATGGTTGAATGAGATAGATCAATCATGAGTCGGAAATTCGACGCATTTTTTTCTTTCATTGAACTCACATTGCACCGACGCGCTCTCGTCCAGCAAAGTGCCGTATCATTTTAAAGTTGCTCATCTTGTATGCGTATCTGACAGACATTGAGGGGTATGACGTGTCGAATCATCCTCTGCAGATCACGTTCTCTCTCAATTCTTTTGACAAGCCCATAACTATAGTGCCCCCTTCAGAGAGACCGGTCATCACTCTCACTACACTCTAGAGTGTGCGGACAGAACATGACAGCTCTTCTTGACCCTCATTTTTCGATAAACGAACGATTGCCGACATCACCGACCGATGCGTCGATACCTCTGCACACAAAAAAGTACAGGGGTGATTGATGGAGATAATCTGTACTTCGTCGTCGGTGGTTGGATGGTTGGTTGTTGGTTGTTGGGGTGATGAATGGAGTGCTGATGAAGTTTGTTGGGAGTTGGGAGGAGACGAGGAGACAGATAGACCGATCATGATGCTTGCTTTCTGCTTAGCTCACAAGGCTTGGCTTACTTGAGGTTGGACCGCCGCTTGCCATACCTCGGTTTTAGACGGGTATCGACGCGCTTTTCATTGCGGTAGCAACCATTTTAGGACTGATCGATTCCAGGTTGCTTACCCAAGCTCCTTGAATACATACCGTGCATTATACTCTATAACGACGGAAGCTATTTTACTAAGACAAGCACCTAAGCATGGCCAGTTCAGCACTTACCTCGCGCCGAAAGTCGTCTCTGAAGCGCCCGAGCGTAAAGCCGTCAGCCTCGCAGCTCTGGTTTGACAACAGGAGCCCCGAAGCATTCAACGCGTTGAGCGCTAGCCAGCAGCGCAAAGCTGTCGTTGACGAGCTCAGCGCAGCTGCAAAAGCGCTGCTCAAAGACTACGCAACAGGCAAACCACCAGGGACGCTCCGCGAGGAGAGTGGCCCCTCGTGGCGCCGCTTGATAGAAGCGGTGGAGGACTTGCTGCGGCACAAGCTCTTACGCGACCCACGCCGGCGAGGTTCAGGGGACCCCGGCGTCGTCTTCGAGGGAGTTGACGACGACGGCATGCCTCCGGAACGGTCAGACTTGTACTACCGGTACCTTGAGGTCCTAGTCTCCAAGATGGCGTTTGATCCGACTTGCGGCGACGACCCCGAGTGGCCGGAGCGGATTGCGCTCTGCCAGCGCCTTGCAGAGGAATCTGAGCTGCCCCCCGGATGCGCGGAACTCGGCTGGGGCCGTGGACGGCTACTGGTGATGGAGCTGCTGGCGTGCGGAGAAATGAGCCGTGTGGCAGAGGCCATGGGCTCGGATGACTTGCGGCCCCTCAGCTTTGAGTACTACGGCAACGCAGCCGCCCTGATGGACACGACTTGCCGCGAGAAGGCGTTAGATGCTTTGGCTAGCTTGAAAGGCGTGCCGTCGCCCCTGCAGCATTGGGCGCTGCTCCTGAAGTCGGAAGCAGCCGAGCCCATAAACCACGCGGTAACTGAGAGGGAGCTGTCGTTCTCAGCGGTGTCACCGGCAGCAGCTGACAACAGCAACCTAGAGCGGGGCTCGATAAATCGGCGGCGGCGGTCAACGAACCTGAGCAGTGACCCGCCGCTGCCTTGTGGGTCTAGGCTCATGGTTTCCTTGCCAATGGCCGCCCTCCTCGCAAAAGTGAAAGGCGACAAGCAAGCCCGGCGGGAAGCGCTAGAGGCCGCTGCTTCCAAAGGCCAAGGATGTGGAGGAGGCAGCAGCAGCAGCGGTGTCAGCGGCAGCTGCGACGGCGGCTTTGCGTTTGAAGACGGAAAGCAAAGAGACCAAGGGCTCTACATTGCCGTGACGATGGCGGTTGAAACCGATCGAAGCAGCAGCAACAGCAGGAGCGCGCTTGGGTTTCGTTCGAGTTTCTCGGGCAGCAGCAGCAGCAGCAGCAGTTCGAGCGCTCTCAGTCCATTTTCAGCCTATACCTTCGGCCTGAAGAAGAGCTCGTCCGGTGACCAACCGGTTGACCGCGCGGTGGCGGAATTCGAATCCTCAGCTCTGGAGCGCACCTCTTTCTTCGTGGTAGAGTCTCTGCTGGAAGCGTACGGCGCCAGCTCGGTGGCGTTCTTCATGCTGGCTGACACCGACATGGGTGAATCTGTGGCAGTGACTCGGAAGGAAGGCTGCGAGGTGATTCTTCGGGATGGTGATTCAGATGCTATGAGTTTACAGGGGCAAGTATGAAATGCTGGAGGGCTCGTTGGTTACGAGGAGTGCTGGTTCAAATGAGGAAGTCTTGCAGTTTCGTGCATTGAAATCAAAGATTGACTGGTCCATTGTCTTTTTGCTGGTTTTAATTTGATATCTCAATGAATCTCTCGCTTTGTACGCCAACTTTTCGATCTACGGTTTGTTGCATTTTAGATCAGCGTGCTTCTGAAGGGTGCAGGCAAAAGGGCTCCCATTGCAGTGGCGTGGCAGTTCAATGTGGTTCAAAATGCGATCGACTTCACTGCCGAAATCAAGCGTTTGAGTGACTCGGCTCCTGTTACGGTAAAGATTGGCGTATGCGTGCATTGCTTTTGCCCGCTGTATACTTCATTGCTCATGCTTCTCCTTTTCTTCTTCAAATTTTTAAACTTTTTAAAAATGACAGAGGCTCACGTGTGGAGCGCATCTTTCTCTCCCTCCCCTTCTTCTTCCCTTCTCTGCCGTCCGCTTCACGTATAACAGGTGCACCCTGTAACTCGCCATGCATTTGGAGACAACACCCCAACCGAATCCTTCTACGAAGCCCCAGACCTTTGCCACTTGATCCTGAAGTGGCACGCGCAAAAGTCCAAAATGATTGTCGGCCCTTGCAAGTTTGAGCACCGGATGGTGGCTGTAGACGCCGCGGGAGTGGCGCGATGCAAAGCGCTGAATTTGGCGAGCCGGATTGCCGCCAGCTGGTGAGCAAAAAAACGCATCATGTTTGCATGGCATCTTTGTACCTTCTTCACCGCATCATCTTGAGAGTATACGTACTGCTTGTTAATTGTCTTTTTCTTTTCCCTTTTTTCGATACTTTCTCGTCAAATTCTTTTGGCGCCAAGATAATGATGTTCGTTCCTTCCAACACACGACCCGCTTTGTTTCCACTCCATTCACTCCAGGTGCGTGGTCGGCGCTGTTGCTATGGAAGCACAGCAACAAAAGCTCGCCGCGGCTGGCGGGGCCCCGTTGCTCGACGCCGCTGCGCTAATAGGCTTGGCGGCCAACGAAGCAGCCGCCAATTTGAAAGCGGCGTCGCAGCGAGCGAGCGGGATGGCCCTCAAGCTGCTGCACCTCAAAAAGAAGGAGCACAAGGGAGATGCCTGCACGCTCTGCAAGAAGACATTCAACATGCTCACGCTGCGCCCCCACAAGTGCAAAGGCTGCGCGCGCTACTTTTGCTCGCCTTGTTCCCCGCACGAGCTGGCCAATGAAGATGTGGTGAAGCTCTTTCCGGCCAACGCCGCGGCTCCTCCTGAGCTGAGAGCCAGCGCCGGAGGTGCCGCTGCTGCTGCTGGTAAAGCAGCTGATTCCTCCTCCGCGGACAAGGATGCTAAGAGCACTCCTGAAGCAGTGGCCGCAACAGCAGCGGCGCCTACTAAGGAAAAAAGAGCGCACGACAGGGAGCGGCTGTGCGCGCGGTGCTTCGTTCAGGCGATGGAAGAGCTTTGCCCCGACTTGGATGGGAACGGTGGGCCCGGTGGCCCGGGCGCGCAGAAAACGCCGTACCAACTGATGGAGCAGGACTCGCAGTACGAGAAGTACTTTCGGATGCTGAAAATGGGAGTGATGCGCGAGGCCGTGGCGCTCAAGATGCGCGAAAACGACGTGCCCGCGGACGTGATTGAGATCTTCAAACTCGCCGGGCAAGACCCCAACACTCATGGCGATGGAGGTGGAGCAGGCAGTACTCGAAAGGCAGGAGGTAGCAACGGGAGCACCAGTGGCAAAGGCAAGAACAAGAAGGCCAACGCTGCGCTGAGGCAAGTGCAGTGGACGGCCCTCGACGAGACCTCGGCGGCGCGCTCGGTGTTTGGGCAGCTCACTGGCGTGGGCGCGGGCGCAGTAAAAGCGCGCTTGACGGTGGAAGAAGAGTTGAAGTTGCTGGAAATGTTTGGCACCAGTGAGCAGTTGGCAGCGGCCGCCGCGGCTCGCGCAGGGAAGAAAAGCGGGGCTGCGGGCAGTGGCGGTAATATCATGCTAATTTCCTTCTCTTTTTTCATTTATAAATTCAACATTTCCAGAAAAAAAAATATGACCCACACAGAGGAATAGAAGAGACTTTTGATTTATGATGCACATCGTTCAACAGAAAAGTTGTGCTTTCACATAACACTCCGATTACAACCTCAATTCGTGTTTTTCCTCTTTGATTACTGTGCATTCCCTGCAGGCGGAAAAGCAGTGAGCATTTTAGACGGGCGGCGCACCAACAACGTTTCGATTGTGCTCAAACAGTTTGACAAATTGGTGGGTCCTGGCGCGGAAGCTCTCGCAAAAGCGAACTGCCCTTTACAGGACGACCCGGAGCTGGCCAAGTACTTCAAGATGCTGAAAATGCACTTGCCCAAGGCTGCAGTTGCCATAAAAATGGCTGCCGAGGGTGTAGACCCAAATCTCTTGGAATTGGATCCTACTCAACCGAGGCCACTTCCCGAGGAGCCAGAAGCAGTGCCACTCAAAGAAGACCCCAAATTTGCCAAGTACTTCAAAATGCTGCAAATGCATTTACCACGAGGTGAGTTGTAGCGTGCATAGAGCACATATGGAAGCGGCCAGTTTTGGCTAGCATTTTGAGATTGACAGTAGATTAATCTCCGGCACTCGTCGTTGAATTACTCTCTTACGTTATTTTTTTTCTCTTGTTGCAACGTTTTGTGTTTCTATCTAGGCGCTGTCGAAGCGAAGATGCAAGCTGAAGGCGTCGACATAAGTGTCCTGAATCTCAACCCTAATAAGCCGTTACCGCCTGACCTCCAAAGCGACAAACCCGCATCCGCGGAGGTTTCCAAAAATGCTGCGCCGGAAGGGCCGCCTTTCTACGAAGCAATTTTGCCGGCGGTCCTCACGCTGGCGCCTACCCTGACTTCCGAGCGTCTCGCAGCAGTAGCGGAGATGTGGCCCACTGAGACCGAATGCAAGCGGTTGCTAGGCTTTCGCGGTTCGCCTTCTCAATTGAGCTCGGACGGAGAGAGGTTCATGCTGTGGGCTGCGCGCTGTGGAGTGACCCGCGCCAAAGGTAAGGTCGACGCCGCGCTGGCCCTGGCCTCGTTTGAGGGGGCCAGGCAGAGGCTGGCGGAAGACGTTAGCTGCTTGGCGAATGCTGCCTTGCGGGTGATGGGCAGCACGCGGCTGCAGCGCATTTTGGAAATTTTGCTGGTGGTGGGCAACGCCATGAACGCCGACGCGCGGGACGAAATCGCCAACGCGCGTGGGTTTACGGTGGAGTCGCTGTTGAAGTTGTGCGATACCAAGGCAGCCTCCACTCGGTTCAAGGGCACCACACTGCTCGACTTCTTCGTGAACATGGTATGTGTTATATATGTGTGTGTACGTGACAACTCCAGCGTTAGAATACCCGATGCCTTTTGATCATTTTTGTTTTGCTTGAGATGGCCTCTTAAAGCCCTGTGTTGGCTCATCTTTAAACTTTTTTGCCTTGCACAATATCATTCTATCGTAACTATTAGGTGGTGGAGCGGGGCGAGCACGACCTGTTGATGTATCCCCGCGAAGTGATGCCAGGGTTGGCGGACGCTTCTTTGAAGAGCGATGCGAATGTAGTGAGCGGCGATGTGAAGGCCCTGGCCCTGGAACTACGGCGCGTCGAGCGAGAACATACGGCTGCAGCCAAGGTAACACATGCAATGAACACGTAGTACTTGTGGGAAATCAGATCAACGGAATTATAGGTGCTACTGGTATTATTCAGTACTTTTAAAATGGCCATCTATCTTTCAAATTGTGAGCACGTTTCTTCCTCGTCTCACATGTTGTGTCGTCGTTTTCCTGTTCCTACATCCCATCTTTCCCAATGATAACGATGCCATGATCACAGGACGCGCAAGCGTTGCAAGGCCGCAAAGACGCCGCGGCCAAAGCCAAGCAAGAGCGCGCGGACGCCGCCAAGCGCGCGCGGGAGGTTGCCGAAGCAGCCAAAGCCCTGCAGCGCACGATGCGCGCGGTGGCGCTGAGTCAAGTGGCGGGGCTCGAGGGGGCAGCTCTACTGGCGGCTGCTGAAAAGACTCTGGACGACGCGACGCGCAAGGAAGAAGCCGCGCGCGTGAGGTCGCTCACGACTTCGGAGATTTTGAAGGACGCCGCCATCATTCATGCTGCGGCAGCTGCAATGGCAGTGCCGTCGCCATCAACACCGAGTGTAAGTGCTGGAGCCACTGCTGGAGAAGGAAATGACGCATCCGAGACGGAAGAAAGTTTGAGATCCGGAATGAGTGTGGCTGGCCAGTCATCAGCCCCTACCGCACCGTCCCTCATAGCGCCTTTCTTTGAACCGTCCGAAGATCCAGTCCGTGGGCTCAACCGGCTATTGACTGAATGGCGCCCATTCTACGCGCAGCATCAAGCAAAAGCAAAAGCCAATGCTGCAAACGGTTCCGCCAACAATAATAATGATGACGAGGGGTTGCGGATGGCGGTGTCAATTTGCGAAGGACCTGGACAGCAAGATTTTGTAGCGCCCAGTGATTTGAGCGACGGCGATGACGATGGCGAAGGAGCCGGGGCTCAGGTGGCGCCAGGGGCAGCCGTAGCTATACAGGACGACCCAGAGCTGGCCAAGTACTTCAAAATGCTGAAAATGCACTTGCCCAAGGCTGCAGTTGCCATGAAAATGGCCGCTGAGGGCCTCGATGCAAGCCTCTTGGACCTCGACCCAACTCAACCGAGGCCACCGCCTCCACTGCGCGCCGAAGGCTTGCTGGTGCCGCTCGCCGAGAAATGGCTCGAGAAGCTCACACACACGGGGCGTTTCAAACCTCCCGAAGAGGACAAGCCGAGCACGACGGCGCTAGGCGAGTCCAGTGGCGCGCCAGGCGAAGCGCCCACAGCGCTCGAAGAAGCTGGAGCCGCCGCCGCGCGCGACGCCGCCAACGCTCTCACCAAACTCGTCAAGCAGCACAAGGCCACTTCCGAATGGCTGAAACCGCAGGAAACGATTTTAATGTGCGGCGCCGTCAACAAACGGGGCTCGAAAGCTACGCACGCGTACCTCAAGCGGGTCCTGGTGCTCACCAGCCAGAAACGCTTGGTGTACCTCGACGCCCCGCCCAAGCTGGCGGAAAAAGGGAGCTTGATGATTGGGCCCACTAGTGCACCGTGCGTCACTACAGGGGGGCGTTTTGAAGTGACCGAAGATCTCGAGGCCACAGGAGCAGCTGCAGGTGAGAGCTCGTCTGATGGGAAGGGTGCAGCAGCTGCAGCTGCGCCTGTACCACGCCGGTCGGGCATCTTTTCGAGGATGTCTGCGCCAAGCAGTAGCAGTGCGACGGGTGCTAAGAAGCCAGCGCGCACCTACTACTTTTCCGTGGACTTTTTCGTGGTGCCCACGGCGGACGATTGGTGCCGTGCCCTTCGTGCTGCTGGGTTAGGCCAAGACATCAGTGCAGCTGCTTCAAGTGGCGGCGGTGGTGGTGCTACTGTGGTGCTGCAGACCACTTCGTCAACTGATAGCGCCCTAGTGGCTGCCCCTTCGTCGAGTCTAGTCGAAGCTCGCGCACCGCCACCGCCTCCTCCGTCCTCCTCTGGGGAAAACCCACGCGCAGGTTTTTTGGCGGAAATTGCCAACAAAGGTGCCATCAAAACGCTTAAGAAGGTCGACGAAAGCAACAACGGCAGCGAAGGCAACAGCAGCAACAGCAGTGGCGGTGAAAAAAACGCACGACCAAGTTCCGCGGGAGGCCCAGGCAGTAGCAGTGGGGGTGGGCGCGGTGACCTTTTGGCCCAAATCGCAGCACGTGGGAAAAAGCGCAGTAATGGAGGGCGCGGAGGCGGCAACAGCCAAGGAGACGGAGAAGACGAAGATGACGCCGTGATCTCAGACGGCCCCTTCCCAGAGGAGCGTGCTGCGTTTCAGACCTCTGTTGGCGAGTTTCTGAGTAAAGCCACGCCGCAGCTGAGCCAGCTCGAAGCCGAGACCTCGGAGATGCAGTCGTTGTGCCGGCGCTTTTGCGAGTACTTTGGCGCCGGCGGTGCGGGTGGCGTTGGAGGCTCGTCTGCTGCGGTGCTCGCAAACCTCGTGCGCTTCACGACGGAGCTGTCGTCGGCTACCAGCGCGTGGGAGCGCAAACACAAGTGCACGATCGACGACTTGCTTTTAGCGTCGTCGTCAGCGGCGGGAGGAGGTTCTGAGTCGGCTGGCAGCGCCACCATGGCGAGCGGTGACGTGAGCGTCGGGCATGTGGTGGGCACCTCCTTTGGCGCGGGCGTGGTCGAAGCGGTGCGCTTCAAGGACCAAATCGTGGTGGTGCAACTCGATCAACCAATGGTGCTGAACTATTGGGGAGGGAGCAGCAAAAAGTCGAAGCGGCCCAAGCGTGGCAGCAACGGCAGCAGCATTACTACCAACAACGATGCCACGTCTGCTGTTGAGCTGGTTGAGGCTACTCCTTCACCTTTAGCCGGCGCTCGCGCCTTCCTGAGCGTGAGCAGCATTGCGACACTTGGTCGTCAGGTCTTTACGGTTTTTGGTCCCGGCACAGTACGCGCACGAGCAGAAGCGCCGAGACCCACCGAGAGCAGCAGCATGATGAGCTTCAGAGAGGATGCCACGAGCGAAGATTCTACTCACAGCGATGCTTTGAGTGCTGCGAGCGGCGGTGCAAGTGCTTTGGGGCCAGAGGCCATCAAGCCACGGTATGTGGTGGAGTTGTCCTGGGGGCGCATGTACGTGCAGCCCAAAGACGTGAAGCTCAGCCCTCACGCTGTGCCGCCGTCGTGCCGAGTGGCGCACCGGGTCTTGTCCATAGGCGACCTGGAGCTCCGCCGGCAAGAAGAGCAAGAGGCTGCTCAGCAAGCAGCGGAAGATGCCGCAGCCGCCGAAGCCGCCGCCATTGCTGCAGAGTATGAAGCTGCTTGTGAAAGTGCGCGTGCTGCCAATCAACTCGCCATCGAAGGTGGTATCCCTGAAGAGGAAGTAGAAGATGGCAACAATGGTAGTGAGGGCGAGGAAGACGAGGATGAAATCAATGACGATGATAGCACCGAGAAAAGTGAAGCAGAAAATAAAAGCGTATCTACCAATGCAAGGAATGGCGACGACGACGACGACGAAGAAGAAAGCAGTGACGATGGCGCTGAAAACATGCGGTTCTCGACCGTGGGTTTACCTCCTGGCGCTTTCGGCGAAGACAGTGACGACAATTCTGACGAATCCGATGGTGGCAGCGCAAGTGTACGCTTCTCTATGGCTCCACCAGATATGGAGGTCTTGACAGAAGAAGAAGACGAGGACAGCGGCGACTCGTAGAAATCTATTATAGATACAGCGAAGAACACTTTCTGTACCTCTGAAAGAGCAATTGCGGTTACATGTCCACAGTTTGATTGGGTGTTGATCTCAGTGCCTGAATTCGATTATATAGGAGTTTTAAGCCCTTCTATTCTATTTTTTCTGTTATGCGGCTTCTCTTGTTTCAACTGCCATCTCTTTTGGGACATGGCCTTCTGAATCTTAAGTGTCCGGTGCCCGGCCTACGACACACAAAGCATTTTTGAGATGCAACATACAACGTGGTATCGTTGTATACATATACATATACACAGTTCATAAGGCGCCTGCGGCAAGAGCACCACATTCCACATTGGCATTAATTAAGTAGGTAAAAGATTCTATATACTATATGGCACCTTTCCGTATGTAGGCCACTCCCTCCTGAATCATTCCGCGCTTGCTTTGTTTGCGCAACGCACGCGCATTCCCACTTCTGCTCGCAGCATTGGCTTCTGTGCCATTTGGGTTTGTATTAGTTCGAGTTCGAGTTCGCCACTCGTGACTCGTGACTCGCCGCCTTGCTTGAACGACTTGAGCTAGAACCTAGAACTAGCAACCAGCAATGAGCTCAAGGCAAATGGCTAGGCACTTTACGCTAATTGTAACCTTAATTCTGGATGATTCCTAAGTTAGTTCTAAGAACCTGTGTCTTTTAGACGTAAGATTTGGCAGCTGCAGCTGATCGCTGATCGGGGGCGAAGTCCTAGCTGTGTATGCCAAATGGATTATGGAAATGGAAATGATTTCCTTTTTGGCCTGCAAGAGCCACCATTTACCATTGGTCATCCATAAAATTTTGAGACAGGCCCCGAAGGGCCGGAATTAAAAGACAAACTAAACCTAAGAAGCTAATCAGGCGCACATGTCCGAGTGGCCATGGAAGTGATGGTAGCGGCCCAAAGTGGCACAAAAAAATTTCACGTGAAAGACCAACTGGCAGCTAAAGGGGGGTCACTTCTGAAATATCACCTTTATTGGCCATGGCATATGCAAATCGAGGCGGGATTCCCCCTAACCGAGCTCATACGGCCTTACCACTGTGGCCCGATATTTTGACAATATCGAGGGGGAATCCCGATGCCAAGAAGAACGATATTCTATTGAATTTGGGGCTTAGAATGGGCCAAAATCGCCCAAAATCCGCAGTGCAGCCGAGCTGCACTGGCTGTGCTAGATGAGCACAAAAAAGGAAATTATGGTACCCAACGGACAAATTTTCGGTGGTTTTACGTCATGGCCCTACCGAATATACCAATTACGGCTTATCTGTGCATTGGGTGATAAAAAATCGCGTCTATGATGCGAAATGGCCAATAATGCGCAAAATTTCCGCTTTTGAGAGAAGTGACCCCCCTTTAGCTGCCAGTTAGACGAAAATGAATCCATTTCCACGCACCTGCCATGTTGTTTTATAGCTGTTACAGTTAAAGAAGCACCCCGAGCCCTGAACTCAGACGCGGCTCAATCAGAGTAAGAAGAGGATTCTATCAGACTCGCCTCAGGGACCTCTTTTACCTTAAACCCTATACTTATACTACATTGAAATAAGGTTCAAATACTAGTAGCTCAAAATGCCTCCACGCCACATCAATCCGATAGGTCACCTTCCTTAAGTAAACGTTCAAAGTATAATTTTGCTTCTGGATCACCTTGCTCAGCTGCTTTGTTAAACCACCGCACCGCTTCCTTGTCGCTCTGCGCCACGCCGCGCCCCTGCTGATACAGAACCCCTAGATTGCGCTGCGCGACCTCATCTCCTTTGTTCGCTGCTTGTCTGTACCACCGCGCCGCTTCCACGTAGTTCTGTGCCACGCCGCGGCCTTCGTAATACATGAGTCCCAGGTTGCACTGCGCATCTTTGAATCCTTGCGAGGCCGCTTTCTTGTACCATTTCGCTGCTTCCACGTTGTCCTCAACCACACCAAGGCCGTCCTCATACATGGTGCCGAGATTATTCTGCGCCTCTGCATGTCCTTGATTAGCAGCCTTCTTGTACCAATACAACGCCTCCACATGACTCTTCGCCACGCCTTAACCATTTTCAACCATATATCCGAAGCTGCACTGCGCCTGTGCCCCACCTTGGTCTGCAGTTTTTTTCAACCATAGCGCTGCCTCCGAATCATTCTGTGGCATACGGCGGCCATCTTTTAGTAACATTCCTAAAGTGAATTGCGCGAATGCCACTCCTAGTTTAGCAGCCATTCTGAACCATCGCGCGCATTCTTCAAAGTTCTGTGCCACACCACGGCCCTGATAATACCTGCCGCCAATGGTGCACTGCGCACTCGAATTCCCATTTTCGGCTGCTTTGCGCCACCATCGCACTGCCTCTCCCTCGCTCTGCACCACGCCACGACCAGTCTCGTGCATGAGTGCCATGCTACATTGTGCCTCTGGGTGATCTTGGTCAGCCGCTTTCTTAAACCATCGCACCGCCTCTACATAATCCTGCGATACTCCGCCGCCATGCTCGTACATACGCCCCAAGTCATCTTGTGCAAGAGCATTTCCTTGCTCAGCGGACTGTCTGAACCATTTCACAGCCTCCACGTAGCTCTGCGCAACACCTTGACCGTTCCTGGTCATGACGCCCATCAAATACTGCGCCGAGTCATCCCCTTGGTTACCTGCCTTCTTACACCATTTTGCCGCCTCGGTGTAACTCTGGGATACACCCACGCCTGTATGGAACATGAAACCAAGACAGCGCTGCGCGCGCACGTGCCCTTGGACCGCTGCTTTTTCGTACCAACAGGCCGCCTCCTTTTCATTCTTAGGCACGCCATCACCTTTGGCTAAAACGTGCCCTGAGTTAAATTGAGCAATAGCAAAGCCTTCCTCGGCTGCAGCTCGCCACCCACTGATTGCTGCATCCAATTCGCGCTGTGCATCTGTGCATCAGCTGGAAGTGCATTCCAAGGTGCGTGGCCAAGCTCCACAAGTCTATCAACCGTCAAAAAGCGTTGCGTTGCTTCTATGTAAATCATTTCGGGCCCGGAGGGCAGCGGAGTCCGGCACAAAGGGCAGATCTGATTATCGCAAAAATTCCGCAACTCTGACACACATGTGCTGTGGAAAACATGGGCGCATGGCAGCATGCTGGTCGATGCATCTGACAGCAGGTTCAGGCAAATAGCACACTTCTCTCCCACAATTTCCTCACTTGCAGCGGCGACCTTTGGCGCATCTGTTGAATCTTGAGGCCGTGGCGATCGATCAGCTTTGGCGATGCAGTGATGCTTGTGGTTGGCCTTCCAGTGAGCCCGCTGACAGTCTTTACTGCAGTACACCTCGAGGCCACACCGTGCGCAAGCCGAAAGCTTCAGAGCAAAAGCACCGCCTTCAGATGAAAAACAGTTGCTGCAAGATTTCGCGTTAGTTTTCAAACTCTTTTTGTCCTTCTTTTCGCTCATCGTCAAGCACCTTTGAATGCCGTGCTAACCGAATCTACTTTTCGCGTAAGGTACAAGTCTCTCCAAATGCTTCTTCGTAGACAGCTTATTGAAATAGCTTTGCTCAGCGATATGTCAACTTTACGAAGGGCCTGAGTGCTATTCTCTTACTACAGACACTTATACGGCAGTGTATATGTAAGCAGCCTACTGCACTACTCCTCGAAAGAAGAACGACTGCTTTCACTATCTTCTTCTTCTTCTTCTTCAGCCTTCGTGCGCTTCAGTTCCTAAGTGATCGCTCCTTTAACCTATTATTTTGCACCAGGAATCGTTCAGCGTCCAGCTTAGGCCACTGTAGCCTAGCGAGCCGCCTATCGCCCATAGGTAGAGAGGCTCTATTACGTGCTAAATTACGTGCTACTGTACGTGTAGTTTAGGAACCCTACCAAAGGAGAATCAGTGAAATCTTTTGGTTGGTGACGTAATTTTCGCTTTCCTCTTCTCGGCCGAGCCGTGTTTCCTTCGTCTTGCTGCTTCCTTCTTTTCTTCAGCTCGGCGTACTTTTGCGTTGATCGTTGATGGCTTCTTGGTGATAACCATCACCTTTCTTCATTTCTTCCTCGACTGCTGTAAGTAAGTAAAGTAGTCTCTCGCTGAGCGAGAGTGCGATAACTAGCTCCATAAACCACTTGTCCTACTGTCCTATGACTGAATACATTCGCACATTTTGATAACCATACCGATGAAATATGTTAGCGTGAGATTTATAACACGTGCACACTTCAGCTGCTAATTGTTCCATGATGATGCAAATGTGACATACTCACAAACGAACTTTGCACCAGGTAGGCATAAAAGGAAAAGTCATAAACATGGCTACGCCAGTTATGCTCTACATCCCGAACATCATCGGTTACTTTCGGGTTGCGTGCATGGTGGTCAGCTTTTACCTTGCTTGCGGCTGCACCAGCGGCGGTCCATTAGCGTGCGACACCAACGACGCTCCCTGGGAACTTGCGATCTTCGTGTACACGCTCAACTTCGCCGGCGATTTGGTGGATGGCTACGCAGCGCGCGCATTCAACCAGTGCAGCAAGTATGGCGGCGTGTTAGACATGGTCACGGACCGCACCAGCACTGCTGGCCTCTGTGCCCTCCTTGCCTTGCTTTACCCCGCCGAAGCCTTCGTGTATCTTTCCCTCATCGTGCTCGACATATTCAGCCACTGGTTCCACGTGGTCAATGCAGAAGCGCTGGCCAAGCACCACAAGGCGGAGCAAACCTCGGTGTTTTTAACTTGGTACTACGGCTGCTACCCCCTCTTTGCGTACTGCTGCGTGAGCCAAGAGTTTTTCTACCTCAGCCGCTGGGCGCTGCGGTACTCCCCAGCGCTCGCAATGGGGCCTCTGTCGCTGGCGTGGGCTTCGCGCTACGTGTTCCTGCCCGGGTGCTGCATGAAGCAAGTGGTGAACGTAGCCCAGTGGTGGAACGCTGCCGGCCAGCTCGCCGAAGCTGATCGCGTGGCTGCGATGGCGTCCAACAGCAGGCCTCGTAGCCCAAGCCCTGCTCACAGCCCTGGCCCTCGGCGGTCTGCGAGGAAGCGTATCTAAGGAAGACTCGAATTTTAGCTGCTGCTGGCACTTGCCTCCTCTCCTCCCTTCTCACACACCCAAGCGCAAAAACTGCAAGAGCGGCAGGGAATTATCAAAGAAATTTCGAAACGGATTTCTAACATGGCTATTAGCTACGCGGCCTTTGACTTCAGAACTCGAACGGCCCTGCTGTAATCACCCCCGTTTTGTTTTTCACGTCTCTAGGGCCGATGATTTCGAATTCTTGATATTTATAGGTTTAAGGCCAATGTTAGTATTCACCGAATATCTTTTTTCTTTTTGTAGTTTATAGCACCAGCGAAACAACGAAATGATTTATCGTTCTCAAGGCGCTGCGCGTTGACACACGCGAATTTAAAGTGCTAGGGCTAGGCGTTAGTCAGGCACCACATTTGCACGTAGAATATCTAAATGCGGATAGGGAAATTGAGCAATGCCCGGGTTTCCGTGTGAATTATTGATATGGAGCACCGAAGACTAAATCTTTTGTTTCTATAAAGTCCCTGTTGTGACCTCTGCGGCATCTTGAACCTCCCCTCCTTCATCGAATGGGCTCGTGACACTAGAAGTCACGTCGGGTAGAGTAAAGTGGCGGCTTGAGGCAGGAAAGCCCAAGGTGAAGTCTTGGCAAGCGTCGCAGCCGCAAGGCGCCGACTTGGTGTCCAGCCTGACCACCCACCCGAGCCGGGGGTCGGCCACCAAGTAGGAACCGTCTTCGTGGGCGGGGTTGATCATGGGCTTGGGCTGGGCGCGCAGGAGCAGGGACCGGAACCAGGTGGTGACGTCACCCCGCTGAAAGCGCTGCATCAGGCACAGCCGAATGTCGCGAAATAGGTCCACCGACGGCAAGCCAGTGGAACAAGCAGAAGCATAGGAAGAAGCAGTGGCATTAGTGGCGCCACTGCTGTTGCTGTTGTTGCTGTTACCGTTGCTGGTGTTGCGGATGCTGGCCGCCCGTTGCTTGTCTTTCTCAGCACATGCCGCTGCCCACGCGCGAAGGCAACGCAGCTCGCACGTCATCGTTTCCAGCTCTCGCTTCAAGGATACGGCAGGCTTTTTGCTGCGGCCAAACCCATTGTTGTTGGTGTTCGAGTTCTTCTTGAGAGCAGCGGCAGCAGTGGCAGCGGCCTGACCAGCACTGGGACCCCCAAAGCGTGAATCGTGAATGGACACCAGGCCGAAACAGAAGGTGAAAATTCGGCTGTCCTGAGCGGGCGCCAAGGTGGCAGCTACCACAAACCGTTGCCGTTTGAAACGTTGGCGCGACTTCCCACGGGAGCCCGTACGCGACCCAGGACGAGACCCACCAATTCCTTCTTCTTGGTCGTCCGGTTCATTCGCCAGCGCGAGAGCCGTTGGGTCAATGTCCACTTTCAGGCCGTGTTTCTCGCCTTCTTGCTGCACCGCCAAGAGGTTCCGAGCCCGCTCTTTCTGAAGCACGTAAACCTGGCGCCGGGCCTCTTTGGCCTCCTGGTCGTGCACCACCATTTGCGCCGCGGCGTGCTCGGCGCGCGCGTCGGCCGCAGCTCGCGCATTGGCCTCAGCCTCCTGGGCCAGTTCTTCGGCTTCCTTTGCTGCGGCCACGCGGGCTTTGAAGTTCGCTTGTTTCGCTTCTGCTTCGGCCGCGAGCCGAGCCTTGGTTTCCGCTGCAATGCGTATCCGTTCCTTGGCGGCAAATTCTGCCGCTTCCCGCGCGAGTTCATGGTCTCGCTGCAGTTGCCACGCTGCTGCTGCCGCGCTCCGGCGCCTGATATCGGCTTCTTTCGCAGCCTGCCTCGCCGCGTCCTGAGCGCGGGCTGCTCCATTGGCTTTCAGAGCACCTAAATTGCTGACCGCGCGCGCAACCTTCTTGGGGTCACGGTAGTGTACGCCTAGCTCTTTTTGTTGGTTGGCCTTGGCATGCGCCACGGCTGCCTTGAGGGACTCTAAACTCAAAAAGTCGACACCATCACCAGTACCAGAAGCCGTGTCAGTGCCAGCATTACTGCTGGAGCTGCTATTGTCTATACTAGCTGCACTGCCAGCGCCACTATCACTGCTATTGGCAACTGACAAGAGTTGATAACCTGCCTCAAGCCCCAACGATTCCGCTTGCCCGCCAGGTTTCACAGAGGCGATTTGGCCGTTGGGATTGACCACCATGCCCAGAGGCTTGCGCAGGTCGAGCGTTACCACAGCGCCACTTTTCGCGACTTCGCAGGCATGCTCAGCTGTTAAACGATCCACCATCGGGACAAACCTAAGCATTGCAACCAGGAAGGAAAATGAAATAAGCAGTGCAAGGAAAGCGAAAGAACAGGAATGATTGTGGAGAAATAAGGACCCACCGAAAGAAGTGAACAAATTCTGCGAGGTCAACGCGGCCGTCCGAATCGCTGTCCATTTGTGCCAGGAGGTTGGCACACAACGCTTCGCTCAGGGCACCCAGCAACTCTTGAGTGCCGACTGGCTCGCTGTCGATGTCGTCATCGTAGTCATTGGTGCTGCTCCGGCCATAGCTGCTGCTGTCGCGTTTGCTCTTCTTCTTGGCGAGAGTGCTACTATTGGTGTTGTTGTTGTTGGAGTCGCCACCAAGAATAGCGTTGGCTGCCGAGACCAACTCGCTCACGCTCAAGCTCCCGTTGCCGTCCTCGTCCAAGCGAAAGAAGTGCGAGGCCAAGTGGGCAATGGGGAGCAAGTGCGAAAGCTCACTCATCGAGCACAGCGCGGGCCGCTGCGCCGGGTTGGGAAATTCCACGCCTATCACTTCTTGCGCACGTAACAACGCCAGTGGCGATGGCGTAGTTGCGTGCTGCGCATCGTCCTCGGCCAGTGGTATTCCTGCGGCTGCCAGGAGCGCTGCGATGTGCTCCCACTCCGCTTCCAGGCCACCTCCGCCGCCTCTTTCCCCCCTCGGGGGCCCCACCACCGCTCGAAACGCGCGCCGGGCTCGGGCCGCGTCGGATTCATCGTCGTACATGTACCCTTGGGGAAGCGAACAGCTCATTGCTCCTGTGTTGGTAGCGCTCTGCACCTGCTCTAATGGAACGTCGTGATCTTCCGCTTCCATCAGTGGCCATTCCACCAGTGCCTGCGCCGCTTCCTTCGCCGCCAGCGCCTTTGCCTCTGCCTCTGCCTCAGCAGCTGCTTTTGCCTTGGCCGCTGCTTCCGAGGCCGCGCGTCGCCGAATGACTTTTTCGCGCGCTTCAGAGGACTTCACCAACATCACGGCCGCGACCTTTGCAGCTTTGGCTACATCCGCTGCTGCGTTGGCCTTGTCTACGTCACGCTGCCGGATGGCTTTGTGCCGAGCCAGCACCTTGGCCTCTGCAGCTTCGGCATCCTGGGATTTAGATTCATAGGACATGCGAAGGAAGAAAGTGAATTCCAGGTTATTGATTTTAAAAAAGATGCCATATATTCACATCATTCTTATATATTGATGTTGCTCGTATTTTTCACCGGAATTTCAACGTCGAGTTCCCGTAAGCGCTCGTTTCGCCACACGCTTTGCCTCTGGGCCTCCTTCGCTTTCGCAGGCGCATCCCCGCTGCAAGCTTCGGCCGCTCTGGCGATGACGGCATCCTTGCCAATGGGCGAGAAAGTGATGGGAGCGCCGTGGTCTGCTGCGCACTGCTCGAGGCCAGCCTGATAGAGTGGGGTGAACGTGTAGGATAGAACGAATCAGATGAATTTGCAATGAAATTACCCGCCAAGCGTAACTGTATTACCCTAATATAGATCCCTTACTATATCCAGCGCGCCTGGTGGTACGAGGTCACCCTTCCCGTCTTTGGACGTGTCGTTTTCGACGCACCAGGCCACCGGCAAACCCGCAAACAGCACCGCCACCAACATGGGCAAGGACAAGTTCACTTCGTACGGAGGGCGGTTGTGCGCGGCCCAGCCTGGCGTGGTTTCGATCCCCAGCCGGGGTGGCCCCAGGTCATGCGCTAAGTTGCCGGACACGTCGCACCATTGCCACAAAGGCTTGCAGCGCTTCATCGCCACTAGCACACGCCGCACCAAACCGTCCGACAAACCGTTGCAGGAAAGGTCCAAAAAGCGCAGCGGCGGCGCTGGGTTTTATCGCAAGGAAAAGAAGGGAGGAAAGCATACCGTAGTCAGATACAGGCTGCACAGTCAGCGAAAGGCACCAATGCGGAGATAACGATCTTTGGCATCACTCTAGTGATTAGCCTTCTCTCCCTTTTTCCGCACCTAGAACTTCTTTGTTTCATTTTTCCTTTTTCTCTATCACAATTACCTTTGCGCAATTTTCCAGGTGGTTTCAGCAAGCAAGTCATTTTCCAGAACAGACCGCTCTTTCCCATAGTAGGGAAACCTCCCAGGCCTTTCCTGCGGGCAAGCTCGTCTCCTTCTTCTCCTTCTCCTTCAAGGCCGCCAGTGTTGCTCTCGCCGCCAATAGCTGCCTGCACCATGCCTCCTTGTTCGACAGAAGGCGGCGTAGGCGGTGGCCGCCCAAAGGCTGTAGACTTGCTCTTGGGGGGCGGTGGCAACTCGTCTTCGAGTCGTTCGAAGAGCAACCAGCACGGCTTCATGTTTTGCCCCCTGTCCGTTAAGTTGCAGCGGGCGAGGCTCAAATGCTGCAAGTGCCGCAAATCGTCTAGCGCATCCGCTAATATACTAGCCCCTGCCGCCCCCAAGGGAGATCCAGCGAGGGACAATGACAACAGGCAGCACAGCGGGGGCGGCGCCTGCGGCATTGATTCAGCGACGACCGGCATTTCCTTCTCGGCAACATTTCGGTCTTTCTTTGGGACTTTCTCCCCGTGAAGCAACGCTTTTTTGGCGGCCATGGTGCCTGTTGCAGCGGCAGTGGTCTTCGACAACGACATTGAAGAACCTCCAGACGACTTGGGAGATCCTTTCTTGGATACATTCGAAGCATCACTTTGCTTGGGTGAAGACGATGACGACGACGATGAGGACGACGAAGACGGAGAAGCAGGAGCTGCAGCAGCACCAGCACCGCTCAGAGTCGAATTATCATCGTCTTGATCAATATCCACTGGATCCACTTCAGGCCATCCCGATAGATCACTGCCGTCCAAGTAAGTTTCGTCGTTTGGTCGTGGTTTCAGAGGCCGCGTCAAGCGTTCCCGCACTGCCAACCCTTCCAGAAGCACCTTTGACAAAAAGAAAAACGACAAGCTTACGGCAAAAGGCAGTAAGGTAACACGAGTGCAACTGCGCAAAAAGTGTTCTTGTTAAATGTGCTCTCCTCTCTCCTTGTAAATTGCCTCAATATGTATACTCTTCTCATACCTGAGCGCTGTCGGGCCCTAACACTGCGCCTTTCAAGTCCACTGACGTCACGTAGCGGTTGTGACACAAAGCAGCAGCTAACAGGGGGGCGTCAGGAAACCGCACATGGGAAGCCATGCAGTAGCAGTGCCCTCCTCTTTCCGAGGGTGTTGTTGGCGCTGACGCAGGAGCAGGTACAGCCAAAGCTGTTTTCGGAAAGCTGGGATTGGCAGCAGCCTTCTTTTCGAGACCAAAAAACTTGACACTAGGCCCCTCAGCCGCAGAAGCAGCTCCTTTGCTGCTAGCACCGCTTCCCCCACCTGTTGTAGTCAGAGCTTTAAAGGCCGCCATGCTGTTCGTTTCCTTGGGCGCTGCGGCGCTAGTAGTGGTAATAGTTTTAGCGGTGGTGGCCGCGGCGGCCGTGGCGGCGGCGGCTATTTTCTTGCGCACAAAAGGAGTGGAGTCCGCGGGGCTCCCACCGGCAGGGCCCGGGCCAAAAGGTGACGCAAGAGGCCTCGGATAAATGGTGAACGCGTCGACGGTCACGCTCCCAAGCTTGCATCCCTTGTTGTCGATCAACGAGCCAGCCCACACTTTCTTGGCTTCTTTCGAGAGGTCCACGCCCGTTGCAGACAGGGACGTCAATGAACGGTTTTGCCCTAGTGCGAACCCTAGATAATAGTGGAAGAATGATGACGACGAAAAGCAAGGAATGAGGGAAAACATGAGCATGACGCTTAGAGATGGAATGGATGCATGAAGTCGTGTACAAATACGCACGATTAGTGCATTTACCAGGAAAAATGATGATTTAAAAATTGCATGCACCCACCGAAGGGCATGGCACCCTCGTCGCCGTCAAAGGAGTTGCCGTCAACGCAGAGCATGGAAATCGGGCAGCCGGGCGCTTCAATCCCACGCGACAGCACCGAAGCCCCAAGGCCGTCAATGCGGCATCGCCGGAGCTCCAAGCGCTGCAGTTGCACGCACATACCTAGAGGAGGAAAAGACGAGAAGGCAGGAGCAACCACAATTGTAATGGCAGGAGTACATGCGTGGCTGGGACTATCCACCGCCAGAAGCCTGCATTGGTTACGAATAGAATACCAAAAGGAAAAGACCTTTTGACCTACACCATGAAGCCTGTTCATTCATTTACTTCGTGAGACATCAATCATCTCACCGCCAAAAGGTCCGCCAGTGCCCTTGGCCCAATCGGGGACTTCCACTTCGCCCCACACCTGGGGGCTCACTGCAGCCGCGGCTTTCGCTAACGTGTCCAATGAAGCGACACTGCCACCCGCCCCACTGGTGGCGAGGGAACCTGCCAAGCTAGCGTTGTCGTCGTCGTTTTTGTCAAGGACGTCGTCACTAGGAAGCGCTGTCTTGGATTTCTTTTCGTTCTTCTTGGCGTCCGTTTCAGCGTCCATCTCAGCGTCGTCATCCTTCTCGACCGAGACATCCTGTTGCAAACCAGCAAATGATGACGTCGGTTGCCCAGTCAGCGGCGAGATCACAGTGGAGCTGTCGCCGTAGCCCACAGTGGTGATCCCGAGGCTCGTGTCGTCCTCGAATGTCAAGGAAGTAGACGATGCTTTCGGTTGGCTCTGGTCGTAAGCTCCGAGCATGGCACTCGCTTCAGCTTCAAAGGCAATCGCTTCCGCACTGAGAGGTACAACTGCCCTTCCTCCTCCTCCCTCTGCGCCCACAGCTGCACCAACCGCCATTGCAGCTTGCGGTCCCTTGTTCTTCAAGTGACTCCCGTGATGTTGCTGTGGAAGCCCGCTACCACCACCACCACTACTACTACTACTACTACTACTACTACTACTACTACTACTACTACGACCTTTCTCAGGCAGAGAGGAGCTCTCAGCCACTGAGCCCTGTGTCAAGTGCCACGTGGAGTCTAGCGACGGCGACGCCAAGGTTGCACCTCCTCCTTCCATGAGGCCAGTCGTGGTAACACTACTGCTGCTGTTGCTGTCACCGCTTACACTGTCACCTCCTTCGCCACTACCGCTGCCTCCAACACCATTGTTTTTGCTTTTCATTTTCTTGCCTTTTTTACTTCCCAAAGCTTCCTCTTGGGCCGCCATTCTTGCCGCGTGTTCGCGGGCCGCTTTTTCGCGGGCTTTTCGCGCTTCGCGGGCTTTGAGGACGTCTTCTGGGGTTGGGGGTGGGGGCATCCCGTGCACTAACATTTCCGCAATCGCCGCCATGGCGCCCGATTCTTGCCTCGTTTGAATGTCTTCTTCGCAAGGGCGCCGGGGCTGGGGCTGCTGCGCCGACGCCAGCTGCTTGGGCGGCGCGGGTACTGGCCATCCTTCCGCGGCGGCTTCCGCGCATTTGGCCTTGTAGGTGGCCTTGGCAGCCACTACCTCTGCATTGAACTTGATCTGCGCCGCTTGCATCACCCGTGTGTTTACGATTTCATCGTCCATCTCCACCCCAAAGTCCACGGTGCCGCGCTCCTTGGAGGCTTTGATGTCGACCACCTGGCAGCCGTGCCACTCGCGCTTCAGTTTCCCCTTGTTGCCCAAACCCGGCACTTCCACCAAGCACCGCACCAGTTGCTGCTCACGGACGAACGTCCGGTCAAAACAATCCGGCGGGCGCACCCATTCAGCAACGCGTGGAGATTCGCCCGTGGCGCTGTCCGCTCTAGAAGGGTCTGGGGTGGACGGTCGACACAAGCAGTTGTCGTTCAAGAGCAGGCGCCTCAGAGTAGCTCCCACGCCAGCCCCGCTTCGCAACAGCAAGCAGAGGGCTACTACTCCATCTGACCGAAATGACGACATGACGGTGGCCGGGGCTCTAGGCGCTCCCGGGAGACCATAGGAAGCCCCCCATTTAGCCACGGGCTCGCCTCGTTCATCTACGTCGCAACAGCGAGTGCCTAAAGATGGGTGCAAAAACGGCAAATCATAAAACAAATGAGGTGAGAGGAGGATAAAAATAGGGTTACGAGACAAGCTTTATGCTTGCAAAAGTGCATGAAATGATATTGCCTTACCGCTGAGGTTGAGGCTGCGCAGTGGGCTCCTGGCGTGGGCAAGGCTGTGCGCCAGTGCTTTTAAGCCGTCGGCGCCGATCTCAGCGTTCCAGGACAAGTCCAGGGCGGTGGTGATGGTGCAGCGGGCTTGGCACAGGAGCAAGCCCACGAGGCATGCTTCGGCTGGGCCCAGACCACAACTGCCCAAGTTGAGGCTCGTGAGCTCTCCTGAAGAACAAAGAAGGAGCACGTGTGTGAAGGCGTGGCCGAAGTGCATGGTCCTTCTATAATAAATGTACATTCAAAATGTAAAACGCAGGCTACGTCTAATTCAAGTGGGCAATTGCTGAGGTACAGCTTATTTATCTCAATACTAGATAATTCTAAGTGAGGTAGATGTTTGATGCTTCTTCTCTTTTTTTTTGTCGTCTCACCGCGGATCAGTTTTTCCGTGGGCACGCCGTTGAATTCGTCGAACCTCGAGCACTTGGCGGGGCCGCCTGCCACCATGGCCGTGAGCCAACCTGCGCTCCGAAACTTGGCCTTGCCTCGCAGCTTGCGGGGCTTGGCCGGAGCCGCGGCTGCAGCGGCTGCTGCTGCTGCAGGCGCAGGCGTACTGCTGGCGCTGCTGCTGCTGCTGCCTGTACTGCCTGCGCTCCTCGCACTCTGGCCGTCAGAAGTTGACGCACCCGCACCAGCCTTCTCTCCACTCTTTTCATTGCTCTTGGGGCGGTCGCCCTCTTCTTCATCGTCTTCGGCCTTCACTGCTGGAGGCGGCGGCAGCACAGCGCGTGCAAAGACTTTGCCAGTAGCAGCCGAGAAACGGTTGCCTCGCAAGTCCAAATGGCGCAATCGGTTTTTGCACAGTTTTGCTTCGGGAGGATAGCCTAGAAGTTTACGAGCAGCGCTGTCGTCCAAATGGTTCTTCTTTAGGTTCAAGCTTGTTAACGAGCCCTGATTGCGGAGCAAGGCATCAAGAATCAAGCTAGCTTGGTCCGCGCCGACTTCGCACTGTCCGAGGGACACTCGCCGCAGCACGCCCGACTCGCCCAGGAGGGTCCACAAGCTAGCTAGGCTG
>Ga0307931_1000280_pt1 | contig 30279 bp, 27 predicted proteins | sample OrgLakmetageno47_FD_201816 | JGI IMG/M metagenome (GOLD analysis project Ga0307931, IMG submission 201816) | Saline water microbial communities from Organic Lake, Antarctica - #47 | ecosystem: Environmental > Aquatic > Non-marine Saline and Alkaline > Saline | place: Antarctica: Organic Lake...
TGCCCCTCTCCCTCCTGAATCATTCCGCACTTGCTTTGTTTGCGCAACGCACGCGCATTCCCACTTCTGCCCGCAGCATTGGCTTCTGTGCCATTTGGGTTTGTATTAGTTCGAGTTCGAGTTCCCCTTACAGGGGAGATCAGTTTCTACAGAAATGAGGCTTGAAGAGGTAATGGTTATAATAGTACTTATGAGTGTGGTATGTTCTTTCCGGGCGCCCTAAGCTGTTGTGCCCACCTCCCCTCGTTTTGTTACGACACAGTTATGTGCAGGTGGAGCTCAGGGGCATCACGCTCTAGGACTCGCCAAACGCGTCAAAGCGCATGAATTTGAGCCAGAAATAATTGATATGACTATGATTGATGAGAATTACAGCGCGGCTGCTTCAGTGATGTCGAAATTACGCGTATGGTATTCTTGAACATGAAGCATTACTTTAGAGTGGAGTACGTTTTTGAGACAGGCCCCGAAGGGCCGGAATTAGAAGACTAACAGGTAGAGAAGAAAAGCAAAACAGCGCAAACAAGACCTAAGAAGCTAATCAGGCGTTTTTACCCTAATATATTTTTATTCCATTCTTTCCTCGACTTTTGTACTTTTTCGTACTTATGTATCATCATTGAAAATGGCAGGATGTCTGGTGACATTGGTGCTAGGGTTAATCGTTCATACTACAAATGCGTCGTTGTCGCTATATGGTGCCCGATGGAATACATATTTTCGCAACATTCGAGGCGGCTCAAAAATCGCTGAATCCGAGGTTATTCTATTGCGTCTTGTCATGATTCTGAATGAGTTGAAGCTTCAAACGCTTTTATTTATTTTTCCTCGCTCCTGAAGCATATTAAATAATAGCCCTTTAAATGAAAGTCGACGGCTAAATTTGAAATATCTAATTCCTTGCCCTTTTGACGATTAGGGAGTTCTTTCAGACACGACAGAAGGGCAAATTCAATGGAGTACTTCCGATGATTACGCTCTCATCAGCCACATAGGTTCCGGAAAGGTGTGATCGAGCTAGCCAGGGATATCTTTACAACCAAGCTCGTACGTTTGAGCTCACATTAGACTCAAGTGGAGTCAATTTCTTGACTAGTCACCGACGACACTTCGTTCTCCTTATCTCTAGAAATAGAATTGCGTATTGTGTGCTCACTGCAAAGCACTGTGCCTTGCAAGGCAAGAATACTGTCTTCGCTACTCCTTTAGCTGCCATTGCTATGCTCTAACCGTACTCTTTGGCTTCGTGTTCACGGCAGTACTCAAATGTCTTTCAAGGCGTGCGGCTCAGCGACAATCAGACTGTCGCCATTAAGGTGGGGCTAAGACCACTGACCACCCACCTGTGCTGCTTCCTTCCTGTTGACAATGCCACGAGCTAGATTAACAACTGCACTGCTTCAACCATGCAGTCTAATGTGCTCGCCAACAAACAGGTGCTTAAGCCTGGTCCTTACTGGAAGGTCAAGCGCGAAGTGGCCGTGCTCCGCGCACTCCACGGAGGCCCACATGTAGTGAAACTCCTCGGCACCGTGGTCTGCGAAGGAGGCACGCACAAGCTGACCCCACCGCTGGAAGCCAGAGAAACAGGTGATAATGGTGCAATTGGCGGCGGCGGCAAAGGCAGCCGCAAAAAGGACGAGAAGGGCAGTAGTACTGGCTTGGTAGCTCCCAACAGTTACGCGCTAGTGTTTGAGCATTGTGGTGCAGTGGACAAGCGCGCTACTGTAGGGCCTAGCCTAGCCTCAGCCCTGCGGAACCTAGCAAGCATGGCTGGAGCAGCAAAGAATGCAGCGGTGGGGGTATTGCCAACTAAGAGTGGCAGCGAAAAAGAAGACGTGGCAAGAGAGACGTGCCAACGTCAAGAGGAACACTGGCGGCCTTTCCAGTTGCGGCGACCTACGAGAGGACTGAGCCATCGAGGTGTGCCCCGCTGGCGTCCACTGACGGATTTAGAGGTATGTTGTTTGAATCAAGAGATCGACTTGAAAGGATGAACCCTACTGCGACAATTCTTCTATGAGATTTTGAGCTTTGTGTATTTGAGGTAATTTGGCTGCAATGGCCATATACATAATGCACGGGTATGTGTTGTCATTGATTTGAAATAGGTCCGTTGGGCCATGTACCAGTTGTTTGAGTCCCTCGCTTACGCACACGCCGCTACGCCCCGCGCCGTCATGCATCGCGACATCAAGGTTTAAATCTTCATAGAGAGTAGAAGCATACAATCCTTTGCTTTATGGGCCTCTTGTGTTTATTGCTTCTTGTCGTGCAACAACAGGGCTTAAAGCCATTTTCAACTCCGCCCACTTTCAAGAAGATCCATTTATTGTTCCGCTTTTAACACTCAATCCGTTAAATTTTTGTTTTTCTTTCTCCTTCTTTCTCGTTTCTTGTAATTGTGTGTGTACATTTCCACTTCTGTCAGCCCAGCAATGTCTTAGTGCGAGGCCGCGGGTATCCTGGCTTAAAAGTCACAGTTGCTGATTGGGGGCTAGCAGAATTCTACCAACCGGTGAAATAGCTCATGAGGAATAATTCTGTACGACCGTTCGACGGGAAACTCATATCATTTCATAGTGTTTCAAATCCCGTGTGCAACATACCATTCTCTTGTACTTGTCTATGTTTAGTGACTTTGACCTCTCGTCGTTCTCATCTCTTGTTACTTTTTTTCCTTCACCCCAACAGGGCGGCCGCTATGTGGTGCGTGTCGCTAGCCGACCTTACAAAGGCCCCGAACTCTTGCTTGGGAACGATCGGTCGGTATTTGTGTCTTTCTTCATACCCTTTCCTCCTCGAATTCTCCAAGCATCCTAGATGTAGATAAATCTCTACGCTGCTTTTTTGTTCCATAAGTACTTTTCCTTCGCCTCTATTCACAGCAGACGATGCCTAGTAATCCTCTTCCTCTTCTTCATTGTGTGTGGATGCTTCCTTGAACAAGGTACACGCCCGCTCTCGACATGTGGTCAGCAGGCTGCGTGCTCGCGGGCTTGCTCTTCCGCCGGGAGCCCTTCTTCCAGAGCCAAGAACCCGAAAACCTGGCCCAGCTCACCTGCGTGGCGCAAGTGGTGGGCTCGGCTCCTCTCCTGGCTTACGCGCAGGACAAGGGCAAAGGGCGCCTTAGCAATGAGGTATCACTTCATGCCTATTACGCACAGATATAGAGGATTGTTTGACTTGCAGATGGTCCTAGCTTTGTCAGATGCTTCTTGCAGTTTCTTTGTCTTCTATCGCACTCGTTCTTTTTTCTGCTTCTCCTCTCTTTGCTTGTCTTGCATCATACCACTGCACCCCCTCCCCATGCTTCTCCAACACTCGAAAGATTCGTACAGCAATTGGCGACTACCCCGCTCGTCCGTGGTCGCTGTTTGCTGACGATTCGTTTCTGAAGACTGAGAAGAAAAAGAAAAACAAGAAGAAGAAGACCTCTTCTTCCTTCTTTGGGCGTCGAGAAATGTCTTCGCAGTATGATGGCAGTGCAGAGGAAGAACTGTCTTCTCCTGCGAAAAGAAGACGAGCGGATCCTGCTTCAACCACTCCTAGTAGGTCTTCACCGCCTCTTTCTTCTCGCAGCAGTAGATCACCAGATGACCACAAGAGTGGCACCGCAGAGGCCAACGATGATGACGACCCGTTATCCGAACCGGTGCCGCGGCTGGTGCACGCCGAGGCGCTCGACTTGCTAGGGCAACTCCTTACCGTGGACCACACGCTGCGGCCGTCGGCCCTTGAAGCTATGAACCATCCCTACTTTGACCCGGTGAGGCGACGGCTGAAAAAGAAAGCGTTATAGGTCTCACGAACCGTTTCTCGGTTTCTTTGTGTGCTTTCAGCTGAATTTCGTAGTCGATTTCTTTGGAAATCGAAGATCGGTTCTCGATAATCAATCTATTGAATTACTCCAGGTAGCAGTCCTGGCGAATGACCCAGAAGTTCTGCTTGTAGCTATTTAGCTATTTAGTTATATGTAGTTATTCGGATTAGGATATTGCGCATTGCGCCATTTTTGACATTCGTAAATTAGCCATTAGCCACTTTAGTACTTTAGCCACTTCTTGCCACTTGCCACTAGCCACCTGGCCGGCTTCAGCTTCAGGCCACACATCGAATTATGAAAAATACGAAGTCCGTCGTAATCGGCAATTGGCTTGATATCTTCATGATGGTTTCTTCCAAAAAAAATCAAATTTTTAGTTATGGTCTTGTGCGCAATGCAATATAATTTACGTGTTACTCCTGAATTTTCCCTGAGCCTGCTCGGGCCTGGTGCCCTGCTTTTCTTGTTCTCGTGATGGTGCTCTAATTGCCTCAAGAAACTTAAACCAAAGCGCGTTCCTTCTTCTTCAGTGAATATATTTTCGCTTCTCATCCCTATCCCATCCCAGGTAAAAATAAAAGAAGGGTGTGCCACTTGTATAGTATTGTACATGCCAATCCGATTATCTCAGCAACAGCCGCCCGACTCCGGTTGCGGTTGGCTAGCTCCTAGCCCGACGGACCCCCCACCTCCCTTGGCTCCTGCGGGCCGTCCTGGCGCGGTGTTGACCAAGAGCACCGGGTTGTCTAGGATTTTGTCCACCACCTCTTCAAAAGCCTAGAAGATCAGAGCGGCAACCAAGACAAAAGAACACCATTCATATTCCTACTTGCAGGCACAAACGCAGGCTATCACTGGTATATTCAAAGTAGCATAGGTTTGGGCAGTGGTACCTTACATCACCATTTTTGAACAGATACGAGTGCGATCTGACACCGAAATCAAAGTAGGGACATACAAGAAAAGGCACCACGAATCTCGCGTATCCAGACCTGTGCAATTCCCACGTCCGTCTTGGCAGACGCTTCCAGGAACAGCATGCCTCGTGCCCTCGCCCAGTCCTCTGCGTCGCCTCGGCTCACTTCGGCCGCTTTGTCTACCTTGTTGCCCACGAGCAGCTTCACCACCTCGCGGCCTCCGCCGGGACAGTACACCTGCCGTCATACAAAGAGCACATTGCTTTGAACAATTCAACCCCGAACCACTCCAATGAAACCACATGCAAGGAAAAACCCGAACTGCACCACGAAGCAGGCTGAGGTGTAGTCTGTTATCTCACAATTCTGCTAGTTCGTTAATAATCTATGCTTTATTACGTTTTCTTTGTGTCTAAACACCTCACTCATTGACCATCGCTACTGATAGTCAAAAAATTCAATTTAAACCATAGGAATACCTCCATTTCGCGTAGCCACTGATCGAGGGACGTGAAGGTATCTTTTCGCGTCACATCATAGACCAAGATTATTCCCTAGAATATTAGACAGTTCTGGTGTAAGAAGCTAAATCAAAAGTTTGAAGGGAAGTGAAGTCCCAGCCCTAACTCCTCACTCTACTCGAACCTGAGCGCCGCGATAGTAACTCGACGTCAATGTACGAAATCGCTCTTGCCCAGCAGTGTCCCAAATCGTCATTTTGACCCGCTTGCGTCGTAAGTTCATCATTTTGACCTTAAAATCTACGCCTGTGTTGCGTGCATCGAGAATCGAGGAACGATTTGAGTTTTTGCACGAGGATGCGACATAAGCTAGACTCTGAGCTTACCAATGGTGCTGCCAAGATTTGGATCGAAAGAATCGTCGCAAAATCGCAGCATAATACTGATTGAAGGCAAGTAAGAGGAGGCAAAGCAAACAGAACAGAGACAGTTGGTTATCACTACCAATGAGCAGAACGAATCAGATAACGGTTGGCCAACCTAGAGAATTAGTAAATGTGAACAAGACCTCGATTTTCCAACGCCCGAGTCTCCAATGAGCAGCACCTTCAACAGGTGATCGTATTCTGCCATTCTGCGTAGCGTGGGCGGTGTCTACTCTGGCAAAGGTCTACACAATAATTAGAACGAAGAAGGCGGAAGAAGTATCCCAAATCCCACGACCGATCAATCTCGTCGAAAAACGCGAAAAAAAAGCAAAGATATTCCACGCGTATCCATTAGAACATGCGAAGAAGGGGAAATAATGCGAAAAGCTCTCGATTTCAGCTCAACGAACGAGGCAAAAGTAGAAACAGCAGTAGACTAGCGCCGCAGTAGCGCCGAGCTTTGTTAGTTGTGCGCTGAGCTATTTGAAGCCATGGACTTTCAGGGTGACGACGTCTTCAACCAGGAGGATGTCGACGGAATTGTGAAGAACGCCATCACTTCCGTCTTAACAGATGCCATGTGAGCCATCACTCATATATAAACACAGACTGTATCAGCGGCTTTTGATAACTCTGGGGCAATGATTGATTTTTGACCTCTCGTGCAATGTCTCTAGGTACAACCAAGAAAAAGTCAACTTGTGGATTAATTCTATCGTCGATGCGTGCCTAAAGGAGTTGCAGTCTCTCAACCGGCCCTTCAAGTAAGTCTACCCTACTGATCCTACCGTTAACCTTGGTGCTTTACATTGTAATAACTATTATCCCATACACAAATCTCTTCTAGGTACGTCATCACCTGCGTGATCATGCAAAAGAATGGCGGCGGGATGAACACAGCCGCGGCTTCATATTGGGACCCGACCAAGGTACTCTTATCTGCACACGTCCTTTAGGGTAGCTTGGTACTGCTCTCGTTTTTCACACGTCCCTTTCGCCACGCACATCAACAGGACGGGAAAACGGTTGTGAACTGGTCAAATAAGACCATGCACGTTTTGATCACAGTATACGGCTGCTCAATCAATGTTGACAACCCGACGGAGCTCGATTAGAGATCAACAAGAGCGGTGTTTAATCTCTGATGGAAGCCCAATCTTCCTCTTTGACCAAATCTGCGGCCTCCTTGGTTAAACCTCACCCATTTACACACTAGGCTTAGCTCCCCATTCAGGCATGAAAATGCGTGAGACACGCAAGCACGAAATTAATAATATAAGTAAATAATCGATTTGATAGTGATTCTGGGTAAAAATCCACCGTGGGGTCGGGGGTCGGGGTCACCGCACGCCTCGCGGTAAATCGAAGACTCATTAAGGACTTATACGAAACTTCGGAGGGCGCTTGAACTTGGGAGCCTAAAACTGACTGAATAAATTATTGGCCCATTATCACAAGGGCGTTATTTATGTGGATATTGCGATTTCTTGACCTCCATGCCTCTGCCTCCAAATAAGCGACATCACCTCCTCACTCCTCTCCTTATGTCTGGCATCTATATGGTTAGAGCTGTGCTAAAGGCACTTCCTTGCCCCTCTGCTTGCCTCAGCGCGCCTTAATTATGAAATCAGGCGCATGTTAGTTCCTATTTCTCTATTCTGCCTTCGCACCCGCCTCTTTTGCCTCGTCATCTGCCTTTAACGCTTCAGCCAGCTCCCGGACCTTGACGAATAAAGAAAAGGAACCAAACGCGCACCACATTTAATGAGTATCATCTTCACGACCGCAACAGCAAAAAAACAGCAACAGCGCAGTCATTAAACATACGACATAGTTAGCTTTCAGATCATTCGAAGAAAACCCCATTCATCATTCCCACAACGACTAGCTTGTAAAGACATCACATGTATACCAGCGCATTGCCGTCCATCGGGCTGTTCGAAGAGCTCATCACGTCTTCAGGCGACTGGCCAGGCGCATAAGGCTGAGGTGACGAGTCTACGTCCACGAGCACGCGTACCTTGAGATCAAGGGTGGAGAGATTGGGAAGTGGGATGTGAGAGCAACATCATTAAAGCATGAAATGCAAGCGGCTTCGTCTCCTTGAGGCATATACACGAATAAGGTAGCCAACATACAAGTAAATGTAGTGGCAATACAACAGACCTTGCTGCAAGCGTAAAAATGTGTACATAAATAACATTGAAAGGGTGGTAGCAGTACCGGACGAAGACATCAACCATAATATCATTTCGCAGGCAAGCATGTATGCATATCTATTCTTTCGCACACAAGCTTTGCTTCGCCGTACCATTGGGCAAGGCGCGCCTTCGCTGAACCGGTAGCCTCGGCATTCCACGCCTTGCAGCCCCAGGAAGTCAAAGAGAGGCTTCGCACGCCCTTCCAAAAAGACTCGCACGTCGCCGCCCTGTAAAAGAAAGGAGCATTTGGCACACAATTCAAGATTGCACTGATTCGGTCACATAGAATGAGGAAATGGGCATTTTAACGCGCATACACACAACGCTGATGGTCTCAAAACACCTCTCCGATTCGACCTAATTGCCCTTGAATCAACGTTACATATCATGGACAACTGTCAGCCTATTCCTTTTTCTATCCCGCCCAAGCAAAACTTGTTGCCTATTTTGCGCAGAACTTGTGCACAGAAAACTAGTAGTCTGCAGATTTTTGTACCAGTGAATATTCAACACTAGTAGACAGCAGTGCGATACAAAAAGAGGCATATTGACAAGAGGTCAAGTACCTGGTACCCGGGGAGCAACAAGAGGGCGCCACCGTGGTCCTCATCCTCTTCTGTTGCCTCAGCTGCTCCTTTCGCGCGCGACTCGTGCACTAAACTTACGAGTTCTGTTACGAACAGCGCTAACAAACTGGCTTCATCCTCAAGGCCACGCGACACAACGTACCTATGAAGGCCAAGGGCAAAAATTACGCACTCGGCCAACGCCATTTGCGATTGACCAGAGCAAACGTACGTGTTCAAAGTTTGTGGTACAGAAGTTGTAAACACCATTTGAAAAGACATGTCCCTCTTACTTTGATCTATTTCATCAAACACTAAACGCATACAACTGGAGATTCATGGTAACAGAACTTTGTCACATTTCTAATTCTTTGGTTACCGATTGACTGCCATGATTTTGCGCCCCTCAGCGATGAAGTCAAGGTCCTCGTCTGGCTGGGTGTCCTCGTCGCCAACCGTTAGCATTTGCTGCTGCATGAAATCCAAAGCGGAGCCCAATAAGGTTCTATCTGCGAGATAGGCGCCACAAAGCACATCACTATAATGAGATAAAGAAATCCCATAGTAATGGCATTTGAAGTTTCTACCATAATATCATTTATAAAGAATGTAGAATGTACGACTGTAACCTCGTTTATTCGTATAGGGAAGTTCCGGTCATCAGTTTCATATTGTCTGCACTCCTGGCTTGAAGGTTGTACTCCTATCCGTATAATCTCACCGTCGTCACTGTAAGTAGCATCTGGAAGTCCTGGTGGAGCTTTGCCACCTGAGCCTACCACTTCTTCCCCTGGTGCGCCACTTCGGCAGATTGAGCTCAACTTTTGTTGCAGAGCTTCGGGCAAGGCGAATACCAAATCAGCTACCGAGCTGACGTCTGGGGGTGGCGAAACGTCGCTTGCGTCCGTGGTCTAGGATTTTGGAGCATGGTTCATTGTTAAGTTTTCGCAAGTAAATGTAGTAGTTTAGGGCTGGGTTGATTTACCTCAGGCTGCGTATCCTTTTTGCCGAAGCCACCTCCCGCCCAGAGTGAGGCACCCCGAGAACAGCGGGTAACTTGGTCACCATGAGATGAAGGACAAAAACTTGATACCCACGCAGTTGAGAATGGTACCAGTGCGGCTCCTAGGAGCAATCGCAGCATCTTAACCGTATGACAATACCGTATTATAACTCTTTCTTCAACCTAAAGGGTGCCAATGGTGGCGGCTACGCGGCTACTTCGCAGCTCTGGAAAATGCAAGCAACTACTACGTATGCGTAAGCACTATTTTGTTATCCTAATGTAGTATTTTTATAATGTAAGTGGAGATTTTTCTTGTTGCACGACAAGCGCGCGACTAATAAGACGAGAGACTGTCGAGTTGCTCTTGATAGTTGCTACGATGTCGGTTGTCGAGTTGTCGAGCTACGTGTAAACTGAGACACCAAAGCTACGCATCAGCTGTCTTTTTGCCAGAAGAAGTTGTTTTGAGCACCCTAGCCGTCGATATAACTTCTCTAACGCTCGAGAAAGTATCAATTTGTTCCCATTAGGCTATCACTAAGCCGTCGAGTCAGTCAATAGGGTACAAATTATACGTGCTACAGTTCTGTAGTCCTCAAAAGCGAGTGGATTTCTAGATAATGTCTTCTCTAGGCTTCAAGACTCTTGATTTGGGCGATTTCACAGGTAAAAATAAATCGAGCAAGCTTTTCTAATGTTCCCACTCAGACGACATCATTATGTTCCAATCATAAATGAATTCATTGTACTACTTAAAGTTTGCTAAGTTCAAAACAAAGCTTGACTCATAATGCAACTCTCGATAAGCCCGATACTTGCCATCTTTTGCAGATAAAGGCAGAGATGCTACGGGCTGCGTTCTTGTAGTAGCTATTGGATGCTGCTGCTCTCTTGGATCTGGAATACTCGCAGCCGATGCGGTGAGTATCATTGGATTTTTCAATTTCGCGAGTTCTTACGCGGTCCTAATTTATCGTCCTCTTCTCTTCGTCGAAGGTCAAGCACCCAACGAATGACACTCGGCTTGTCATTGGAGCTTCAGTGGGTGGAGCAACAGCGGCTTGCGTCGCAGGGGGGTTGTCAAATCGGAACCCCAAACTTGCGTTGCTCGGCTTGGTCCTAGGGGGCATTTGTGGGCGCTACGGCGCTTCGACCCTCTATAAAATTCAAAGACAAACAATTGCACGACCTCCTGCTTCCACTCCAGCTGCACCTGACAAGAACCCGCCTGCTTCCATTCCAGCACCTGACAGGAATTCTCATGCTCCCACTCCAGGACCTAACACGAATCCTCCTGCTTCCACTCCAGCATCCGACAAGAACCCTTCTGATTCCACTCCAGCGCCCGACAGAAGCCTTCCTGGTCCATGATGACATCGCTGCACAGCGCTTTCCCTGGTGCCCTGGTTGCAGCGCCGAATGAAATGGGTTTATGATCATACATCGTACGAGAATATGTAACATCTTTTTTATTTTTTCAATGGAGGACATTCAGCCCAGCCAGCAGTCGAACTTGCCATCGAAATGCAACTCGGTCCTCGGTCCTGCTTAATGATATTCCTTTCCATTGGATGGATATACCAGTCCAGTGCTAAATTATAAGTAGTCCACATCGTTTTCGTTTTCACCGGAAATTTCATTGATCTATAAACCCTGCTTCCGTAAGCGCAAGCAGCAAGAAAAACGAAAAACTCGCTACTTCGAACACAAAAAAAAGGAGATACCAGCAGATATACATACGAAGACTAACAGCGATTGTCACTTGAAACGCTTCCCTACTTTTAGCACGAATTTTGCAATTGCCTCCGGTTTAGATATTGGATCCAGAGCCAGAGCCCCGATTAAGGTTCAGTTGTGATCTAGCAGTAAGGAGGGAACCGGCTGGCCGCAAGGCAGGTTGGCTCTATTCAGCCATCAATCCCTTGGTAATACCTCCTAGCTTCAGGCACACGCTCAAACCTGTTCTGGAGTTCCACCCACGGCGGATCCTTCTTCAAACCACTCCGAGTCGCCACGCTGCAGTTGCCGCGACGGGTCGACCGAAGGCTCTCCTCCTTTCCCATCTTTGCCTAGGCAAGGCACCCCAGCTCCTGGGTCGAGCCACCCGCTGAAGGCCTCATTCATAGACGAAGACACTTCATCCCAGGAAGGTGCTGCGAGTGGTGGCAGCGGCGATATGAACCCCATTGGCACGTCACTCAAGCTGCCGTCGGAACCAAACACAAAGGTGCGAGCTTCGCTCATTCTCGCAAGCTCTTTGCTGGATTCACTGTCATTAGCACCACTTGACTGACTACTTCTAGAACAGGGCAACTGTGACCACACCCATGCCTGGTCGTCGCGTAAACACACGATGTCCGACGTTGCAAGGCCGTAAGTGGGCGCTTTCGTGGCTACAAGCTCTCGGTGGTTTTGACCCGCGTTGAAATGAGCGAAAATTGACACGTTTGGCCCTCCAAGTTTCAGGCCATAGCGCAACGCAGGCTCGGGCGCAACAGCTGGGTCGTCCCTGTGTTTGGTTCGCATCTTGTTTGACACGCACAATGATGAGGTCAAATTGTCAAAAATCATCACGACAGCTGACGACGACACCATTATTTTGTTCGAATTTCCTACAACAATCTTTATCGTTCTGCAAGTGCTAAATTACCACCACTCCTTACCCTGGCTGTACTAATATAAACACTTCCTCTTCTTTCATTTATTTGCCCCACGCACCAGCCTTTGAAGTGCGCTACGTCAACGCTGGCGCTGCCACAAATGGCTCCTGCCGACTGCCCCACGTAGAGTACGGCTCGCTGCACCGGCGCCACTTGTGTAGTCCTGTCATCTTCAGACTCTGTTGCTGCCTCTCCTTTGTCTAGTTCTTTGCTGCGGGCAGGAGTAGCAGCAGTTTGCGCTGACCTTGGGCCTTGAGGGCCACAAAGGTCGCGAACAATGTTGTCAAAGCCGCTAGTGCGCATATAATGCCGCAAATAAAACGTGTTCCCACCGGTAACCTGCGTATACAAACAGCAAAGGATAAAAGAATTTGAACGCATTCGTCGCAGCTTGAAAGGTCTGCGTTCTATTTATGGTAGATTCATTGCTTGTGAGTGCGTGTTGCACGAATATACTATCTCTTTACCCAAATAGCGTGCGGGTTGATGGAGGCAATCTTCGCCCGCAGCCCTTGAGGGTCTGCATCGTACGAGTCCAGTTCCACAATCTATGGTCAGGCAGTAGTAACAAAGTAGAAGCACAAACCATTAGTGAAAACGCAATACTGTAACTGTAACCACACATCCTGCTCGGACAAATATGGGCTCTAGTTACAAGAAGTTTGCTCAGGCATGGATTGTATGTTAAGAAGAATACCAAGCTGCACGCGCAAAAAAAACAAACACACAAACACAAACAAAAAAAGTATTCTTCGTTACTTCGCACGACTGCAACTGCAAGTCATCGACAAGCCGCGCTGCGTCTGCTTCTGCGTCAGCACGCGCTGCAACCTTGTCGGCACCTCCGTAGCTCGCTGTGGGCACGAGCGCAACGCGCACGCCGCCAACTTCTGGCACCTGTAGCACATACAATTAAGGTTTACTTTAGTGGAGCTAACGAGAAGAAGCAGAGTAGTGCTCAAAATTACATGGTAGAGCACGCAAAAATACGAGCACAGAGGGGCACGAGTGCTTCAGTACCGGTTCTCCAGCCCCCTCGCAGCTGCGTGCCACTAGCTGGTCAAAGAGAGCAAACAGCGGCTTCCCGCGCAACACCGAGTAACGGCTCATGAATATAACATGCCGACCACCGACGGCTTCTTCGTTATCACTTAAAATCTCGTCGGAAACTGATTCCGATGGGCGAACTGACAGTGGCCGCCATCGCTGCTGTATCTTAGCAGTTGCTGCCGCGGAAGGCGCGAAGGATCGCTTTGTACTCACATATCTTTTCCATGCGTGGACACGCATTGCGTAGCTCTTGCAAGGCGGAGTCCAGCTTTGAAATCCATGGCTACCTATCAAGAGGAACTGCACAGCAGCTAGCGAACGTGTGTACATCATCCTTTCCGTAGCACGCAACGAGTATCGGCTCTCAGACTGTGCGCGCCGGGGGAGAAGGAAACAAACTACTTGTTGAGTCGTTCAACAGTCGCTAATTAATTTCTGGCTAAGGAGTAAGAAATTATGCTATCTAGAATCCCATGTGAGCTGCATCTCGCGCATTTTTTATCATCAGATCATATCATCAATCATCAGAACGAGTATTTCTTTAGAATACCATATTGGAGACTAGCCGTTATTTACTTCATCTTGGGCGTTGGCGTCGATTTTTAAAACCTGCTGCACTGCGTCGTGCGTCGTGCTGCCGCAGTATAGTACCAGATCAAATTATTTTACTTTACCTTTTAGCCCATAGCCCATCAAGCTCTCGGTAAAAGTAACAAGTTTGAAGTCGCTATGAACTGCACAGAAAATGCAGATCGTGAAGCCTTGAGGACTCTGAGTAACAATCGGGTTGGTGTTACTAAACCAGCCAAACCCTTTGCTCCTTTGAGCAAGGCCGAACAAATCGCCAAAGCAAAACAAGAAAAAGAAGCACTTCGCCAGGCGATGATCCAAGAACGTGCAGACAAAGCTGCCCGTCTTGCAGCAGAACGAAAAGCGGAAGCTGAACTCAAGGCCAAAGAGAGGCAGCTTGCGGCTGACGCAGCTGCTAGGCGGCTTGCTGCTGCGAAAGCCGAAAGAGAACTTCGCACAGCGCGAGCGAAGTCTGACGCCCAAGACGTGGCCTTGATGAAAAAGCAAAAAGAAGAGCGCCGTCGCGAGTCTCTAGCTTTCCGTAATAAAGAAGCCGGGCATATTGCCAAATTTGTGGCCGACGAGGAACAAGAGTCTCTCGCACAATTCCACGAATCTGTTATCGTGTGCGGCCGGGCCGAATTTGACGATGTAAGCGCCCAAAAGAAATCTGCCGCTGCTCGACGCCGCGATAGCTTGGCCTATCGCAACAAAGAATCTGCTAGGCAATCAGCAGCACTCTTGTTCAAGGAAGGAGTCGCGAAAGCACAGGCAAACGCTATTGACAGCCGCTCACAGCGTGACGCTTTCGATGATGTGCAGGCTTTGAAAAAGCAAGCGGATCAACGGAAGCGCGAAAGCCTTGCGTGGCGCAACCAGAATGCCTCCCGGCAGGCCAGCATTGTCGAGGATGAACAAGCTGAAGCTGTTGCTGCAGCGGCGGAAGCAGCTGAGAAGGCGCGGCAAGATGCAGCTGACGTGCAGGCGTTGAAAAAACAAGCAGATCAGCGGAAGCGCGAAAGTCTTGCGTGGCGCAACCAGAATGCCTCCCGGCAGGCCAGCATTGTCGAAGATGAACAAGCTGAGGCTGTTGCTGCAGCGGCAGAGGCAGCTGAGAAGGCGCGGCAAGATGCAGCTGACGTGCAGGCGTTGAAAAAGCAAGCGGACCAGCGGAAGCGCGAAAGTCTTGCGTGGCGGAACCTTGAGGCTAGCCGAGTAGCATCTCTCGAGGACACCAGCCAGGCTGCTGTTGCTGCGGCACGTGAATCTATTGTTTTCGAAACAGTGGCTCAAAACGAAGAAATTCTTGAGCAGAAGGGTGATGATTCGGGAGCTGTTGCCGACATTTCGGCACCTACCGAGGTTATTCCCGCTCCACAGCCACCAGCTGATGAGGCTGAGAGCGAGGTGAGTCAGATCACCACGAAGATCACGGATGAACAGTCGATTCTCCCTGGTGTGGTACCAGACGCAAAAGAAGTTGCAAATTCAATTGATGCTGCGACATTTTCGACAGCGACATTGTCCATGCCCACTGAAAGCTCTGTAGCAACAGAAGTGGAGGATCAACCTCAGAGCGACCAGGAAGAGGTGCCGAATGGTGAACAAGAAGCGATTTGTTCCAAGAACGCTCAACACATTAAAATCCCTGCTTCACAACAAGATTGCGAAAATGAAGCCAATCCTGTCTCAGGTGAAGCAGCGGTGGTAACGAAGGTGGTGGAATCGTCTCCAGAAGTAAATGAATTCGCTCAAGAGGCGGCCGAGGTCACTGCACGTGCATCAGAGTACTAGGAAAGGAAAGGCCTCCATTCAGGTGATTTGCTGAGAGAGATTAAAATGAAAGCAGTGGCACTGCAGGAGTTACTCAAAATTGGCCTTTGGGTTAAACTGTGTGGAACCATTGTTGATAATACCGTGTGCTGTATGCTGGCTCTATTGAGCATTTAATTACTGTAATTACTTCCTTTATGGGATGTCGGTTTGTGCACTAGAACAGCATTTTGAAATACGGACTGCACCGTACACGAAGTAAAATTCATAACTACCTATTCGTGATTTGGATATGGATATAATTGATTGAAAATAACAATAACAACGACTTGGTTCGGGACTTGCTTGGAAATCGACTCGTGCGGACTCATGTTTATTATGCATCCTGCTTCTCTTTTTTGAATCATTTAGACAAAATTAAGAATGGAAATCGGTTTTAATTGGTTATTTATTTGTTATTTGTTATCGCTTTTTTTCCTTTTTTTTTCGGATTTGCTTGTTGTGGTTGTTAGAATTAAACTACACGAGCCCGTTGCATACCGCATAGCGGCAAACGAAGTCCTGCTGCGGCTTCTTTATTGAGTTGTATGAATAAGTATGTAAATTCGTCGGCTTTACTCGAAACTGCTTCCTCATTTCGAACGCCGAGGCCTGGTGGGTACAATTTAAGGCGCTACGATGGTTCGTTCGCCGTTATCGCCGCTGCGTAAGTACTTGACCGCAGGCTCATTGCTGAGGTCCACAGAAGGAGCAGCCCGGATAATGGGGAAGAGCATGGGTGGATTTGCTTCAAGCTCCGCTTTGAAAGAAGGGTGCTCCACGACTTCTTGCTTGTGCGGGCCCAAAATGTACGCAATGCACGCGCTTCGGAGCACGGGAGCGTCGAAACGCTCAGCTGCGGACATCATTTTCGCGACCACCTAATGGTTTTGTACGATGCAAGCGCACGCAATTGTACGAAAAGTAGTTAGAAAAGATACAACTTTGTCTTACTGTTTTCAAAAACAGGTCAGGCAACTTTGAAAGGAGGAGGGGTCATTATCTATGAGCTGTTTTCACCTCCGGGTTGATCAATGGTGTGGCCGCATGCTCACAAAGCAATTTCAGGTCGGGCAGAAGATATTCTTCCGATGCTGACAAAAGCTCCAATAACTGCGCACATACAGAATAACATGGAATATTTACAAGATAAATATTTCAAGTTACTTTGTGAATTCGAAAGATGTCATAAACTGAGTGATTCTAACAAACTTCAACTGACAAAACGCTTACCTCGTGCGCAGAGCAGTCCTTGAGTTGCTCCACGCGATTGGTATATAAGTACTCGAGCATGCGCTCAAGCGTTGGCACGCTGACTCGCTCCATAATGACTTCGTTCGTTTCGCTTTCCCGCAAGCCGCCCTTCCGGAAGATGCCCGAAAAGTAGTCGCAGCGAGCGATGAGCACTGCCTTGTGTGCTTTAACTTCCTGCTTCAGAGGCCCTACGAGAAAGCTCACGTCCTTATGGTCGCAATCTTCGAGGAGAACTCGCATTTCCTTAAAGTATGCCGAATCATCCCGCAGCACCACCTATGAAAGTGACAAAACAAAAACACTTTCATTGCCTTTGAAGGTTACTTTCTACCTGCTAATAGGGTAGGAGAAGCCGTCAAAAGGTATGAGAAGAATCACACACAAACTTACCGGCAAGGGTTTGCGACGCCTCCTGACAATTATTTCGTCATTCTTTTGCAAGTAGACTGTTTCGGGCGTGCCGTCGTTAGTTAATTCTTCAGTGAAATAAAACGCTAGTTCCTCCTGTTTTGCGAAAAGAAATAAAACCAACCGTCGCGGACAGGTTCAAATGAGTTGTCTCGTAGGGTGATACGAACAAAGGGAAGCAAGGACTACACAAAAGAGCACAAAATCAGAAATGAGGGTTTAAGAAACTTTGATTAAGCTGTGAGTGTCACGCACGGCCGGCCTGTCGAAACCAATGCCTAAGGATTCGAAACTTCTTCTCTCCTTTATTTTGGAAGGTAGAACCTATCCTCAAATTCGCTTTTCAAAGGCCTGACCTTGCGCAGACCGTGATGTTTCGCGTAGTGGCGGAAAAGTGAGGAAAATCGTTGATTTTTCAACATGAGACAGCTATACGGGGTATCAGCTCGAACTCGTACAATTGTGCGCTCGTTGCCTTCAAGCATGAGGTCTTCAGCAGGCTGGAGCGAGAGAGAAAAATAATAGCTCAGCTAGTCGAATCAACAAGTGCAGGGGATACAATTTTCCACACCAAATACCTCAAAACTTAATTGAGAAGCACCGCTAATTCATACCACTTCCCCAATTACCAAGGTTCTTCTTTTCAAAAAGGCTTTTATTTGGAACGTCCTCAAATGGCAACGACTTACTTTAACTGTGAACTCCACTTGTACGTCCCCTCCAGTGGCAGGGGCAGGATTCGGATTCGCAGCCATGTGAAACTATTGCACGCAAATGCCTTAAACTTTAAAAGCACTCGGGGGCACGAGCCAGGTGGCAAAAGGGGGTCGACGTGCGCCAACGACCCCAGAGCTGAGGAAGAAATATTTAGACAGCTGCTCGTCGTCGGTTGTTCTCAGCTCTCGGCACAGCACAAAAATTTGCACATAAAGTAAAACGATTTTTCGGGTATTTCGATATTTCGATATTTCTACTGTAGGATTTTTGTAGCTGTTGGATGCCGCCTCGCTGACAGACAATCTCTCGTGCTCTCGAGTCTCGTCGTAGCTCTCGAGTCTCGTCGTAGCTTTCTTGGACGATACGCTCTGCCAATCCACCACTGGGTGTGCACACATTTCGCACACCCAAAGTTGGAGAGAGTGAGTTCGTGCACTGGGCGAATCATCTGCTACCCCGTCTCGGTAAAGATCTTCCGCATGGCATCCGAGGAGAAAGGCAAGAAACTCACCGGTCTCAATCACAGGGCTTGCAGCAATTGCCTTGCGTCTGAAGGGAGCGCAGGTGCTCCGAAGCTTTCGGCGTGCTCTCGGTGTGGTCTTGTGGCGTACTGCAGTAGGGATTGCCAGCGGGCGCACTGGAAGGCAAACCACAAGCAGCACTGTGTTGCTAAGGCCGACAGGACGCCACAGCCTCAAAATACTGATAGTAAGGACTCGATATCGAATGCGGCCCGTGCGGGAGAGAAATGCATCATCTGCATGGATCTGTTGGGTGCGGCATCGGCATGTACGCTTCCGTGCACCCATGTTTTTCACGGCGCATGCGTTGCGGGACTGCGGAAGTTTGGAGTGCAGCAAGTGTGCCCTTTGTGCCGCATTCCGCTTCCTCCTGGGCCTGAGAAGGTCTTTGAGGAGGCCACCCGGCGGTACTACATAGTTAGTCAACTTGTGGAGCGTGGTTATGCCTCGTGGTCGGCCCTCCCAGCCTCGGCCCAACTTGAAATGGATGCGGTAAAGTCTGGATGGCGGGCTGCTGCCGACGAAGGGTATACCGAGGCGCAGTACTGTCTAGGGTTCTTGTTTGAAGACGGCCACGGAGTAGCTCAGGACCCTGTGGAGGCAGCACGCTGGTACAGAAAGGCAGCTGACAAGGGGCATTTGGAAGCGCAATGTGACCTGGGTCTCCTTTTCCAGAGAGGCCGTGGCGTGGTGCAGAATGATACGGAGGCGGCACGCTGGTTCGAACTGGCAGCTGACCGAGGGCATGCACGGGCGCAGTCTAAGCTGGGTTTCCTGTATGAGAATGGACTTGGCGTCGCGAAGAGTGACGCAGAAGCGGTACGATGGTACAAAAAATCTGCCGATCAAGGGTACGATCGGGCACAGTGCCTCCTAGGGAACATGTACGAAAGTGGCAATGGCGTGGTAAAGAGCGATGTCGAGGCAGCGCGGTGATACAAAAAGTCAGCTGACCAAGGGTATGCGCAGGCGCAGTATTTTTTTGGGAGCATGCTGGAGACCGGCAGTGGCGTGAAACAAAGTGAGAAGGACGCTGTGCGATGGCTCAAAAAGGCTGCCGACCAAGGAAATGCATCAGCCCAATACAGCCTGGGGTCCATGTTTCAGAAAGGCAGAGGCGCGACGCAGAGCGACGTCAAGGCGGCCCAATGGTTCAGAAAAGCAGCTGATCAAGGGCATGCGACTGCACAGTGCACTTTAGGGTTGAAGTACTCGCACGGCAGTGGGGTGACGCAGAGCGACACGGAAGCAATGAAATGGTTACGAAAGGCGGCTGACCAAGGCGAGGTGGATGCACTGTGTTCTCTGGGGATGCATTACATGAGCGGCCGTGGTGTAGCACCAAATGTAGCGGAGGGAACTCGGTGGTACAGAAAGGCCGCGGACCATGGGAATTCAGGTGCTCAGTACAACCTCGCGCTTCTTCATGAAGCCGGCTGCGGCGTGGCACAGAGCGACAAAGAAGCAGCGCGGTGGTACAAAATGGCTGCGGATCAAGGGCACGGGATGGCACAGTCTAACTTAGGTTTCAAATATGCACAAGGTAGTGGAGTAGCGAAGAGCGACGTAGAAATGGTGAAGTGGTGGCAAAAGGCAGCTGATCAAGGCATCGCCGAGGCGCAATGCAATCTGGGGTTGCTAAACCTCAGTGGCCGTGGCGTGCCCCTCAACTACGCCCAAGCAGCGCAGTGGTTTAAGAAAGCCGCAGATCAAGGGCATGCCTTGGCTCAGTTCAATTTGGGGCTGAGTTACGTTGAAGGAAGCGGCGTCGAAGAAAACGATGCAAAGGCGGCACAGTGGTTTAAAAAGGCAGCCGAACAGGGGCACGCAGAAGCGCAGTACCATTTGGGGTTGCTGTACGAAGATGGCAGTGGAGTAACGCAGAGCGACAAGGAAGCGATACGGTGGATAAAAATGGCCGCGGACCAGGGCTGTGAGGATGCGCTAGACTACCTGGATCATGAACAGTTGGTAGAAAGATGCCCTCGGCGCAGTTAGGTGTGGCATTTCTTTGGGGTGGGGCTGAATCCTGTATTGATTTGCCTACTAATAGTTGAAATGGATTTCACCCTCCCATGGGAATTGTGCACTGAATTTTGAATAGAGAGAGCGGGCGAATTCAAGAAATTTGAACTAAAGAGAAGTACAGGGCCGTGCAGGTGAAGTAGCCCAACCTTACCTTATCAGAGCTCCTCATACTTTACTTTCCTTCTCCTTATTGCTATGATCTATGACCTATTACACAAAACAAGCCGCCTCTACAGCCTGATCTCGAATACCGATGCGTGATGTGGATGGCGATATGGCGGTATGGCGATAAAACCCAACCCAACCATTCAGCCATTCAGTTCGAGGAGGCGAATAACTATACCAGCGACCATGTTTCTACTTATATTTTATAGGTACTTCTACTTCTACTCGTTCTTAAGTAGCTCAACCCGTAAGCAAATGCATGAATAAGAAAAAGGGGGCTATTCATGTCGATTGTAACGATTACGATTAGGCACTGCCTTTACTGGGCTTGGCATACGCAGCGAATGCTGCCATCCACCTCTCGCGCTCGAAATTTGCCACAGTATAAGTAGCTCAATTCGCAAGCAAATACATAAGCCAATGGGGGGGCTCTGCTCGGTCATAGCAGTAGTAACGATTGAAATTAGGCATTGCCTTTGCTGGGCTTGGCGTAAGCAGCGAACGCGGCCATCCACCTTTCGCGCTCAATGTTGGCCGGTGCACGCAAGAGCATGCGTCGAGGCCCACCTTGCGCGGTGCGCGGTTGAATGATGATGCCGAACTCGTCCTGCTTGAACGTTGTCGAGGACGAAGCGGTGCTGCCAGCCCCATCAATGCTCGCCGTGCACGCCTTCATTTGATACAGGGCGTCTTTCAAAGGAGCGTGCCCGCTGACCCAGTCCGATTCGGAGGCATAATACTGTAAGGTGCCCCCGGCTTCGAGAACAAACCACCGATTCTTCCATGATTTGGAACCAAACATGGAAGAGCCACCGCCCTGCGCACAAAGAGAGGTGAACGCAGAATGGATAGAAAGCATAGTAGACAGAACAATAGGCGAGTATGAGATCCCTTCGCTTGAAAAATACCACAAGACTAAAGATCTCAAAAAACAAGAGCAAATAACCAGCTCTACCAGTGCAAGTGCGCACACCGGCGTTCATTCCATGCATGAAAAGCTACCTCCTCGTAACACATTACCCTCGATGACTCTTTACTGTTAAAGCACAATATAAACAGTCACTATTGATGAACGATATGCTCACCTGTTTTTCGAGGTTGCCACGGCACGAGCTGGTTGACAATTGCCGTGCTGGCTTGGCACTTTTGCTGCCGCTACCGCTGCTGCTACTGCTGCCAGTGGAGATGCTGCGTTCCACACTCGCACTTGCCTGGTTTTCGTGTATGGCAGGCATTGTAGCACCCCCCAATCCGCTGCTTTGTCGACGTTGGGACGGAGAAGGTGCAGAAGGCGGCGGCGGCTGCTGACTAGAAGGTGCGGGTGGCGCAGGCAGGAGTGCATCCAACGAGGCATCCTCCAGAGTTCCATTGACTGCTGCTGTGGAATTCAAATGTGCTGACGCCTCCTGTACTCCTCCTGGAGTAGGGCCTGATGTTTGTTGTGTATGCTGCTGCTGCTGCTGCTCTTGTAATGTACCCGACTGTGCGAGCTGCTGCGCCTTCTGCTCAAGCGCTGCTTTGGCATTTTTCGCAGCTGCTCTTACCGTTTTTGCTTTCGCCTGCGCTGCTGCCAACACTGCCTTCCGCTGCACTAATCGGTGTTCTACGGCAGTCGCAAACTTTGTCTTGGCAGCTTCCGTGCGCGCGCAACGCTTTCGGTCAGTTTCAAACGGATCTATGCCGACTCCAGCAGCAGTGGCGCCATTGGCTGCTACCAGCGGCGTTAATTGTGGCGGTGCATTGCCTGATTGACTTCCCGCTGGCGCTGCCGCAGCTGCGTTGGCTTGGTAGTTGGCGAGGCAGGTTGGGTGCCATTTGAAGTTCCCGACGGTGGGCGTTACTTGCATTTTGCCGGAGGTGATGGCGTCACCACAGCCCGCGCACCAATGCTCGTGGAAGACCTATGTGTTGGTTGCAAGAGAGATAATGGGGCATCCGAAGTAGAAGGATTGAAAAAGGTGCTTATTCATGATTAAGTTCCTGGATAGGAAAAACGTGAAGGGAGATAATAAGGATCAAGGCGAGTACCTCAGTAAGATCTTCTTTGCCGAGAGGTAGGCCATTCGAGAAAAATATTTCTTCGCCTTCCGTGAAAAACCGACCACTGAGCGCTGAACAGGCGCGAAATTGGGACACGTACCTGTCAAACAAGAGGTTGACATGATAGGGGAAGAAAAGAAGAGAGCGTAAAGGTAAACGGAGGAAGTATCAAGATTGAAGGATATTCATTCACCAAGGTCATGAAATAATTACAAACGGTAACGCTATCACAGACAAAATTGAGGGGTTAAGCAGTAGAGACGAATTTGGCGCGACGTCTATGTGAAGTATAATTTTAATTTTAGAGGGAAGAACAACTCACGCGTCTTCCGAATAAGGCAACCCGTCATCGTCGCCAAAGAACACTTCGGGCACGTCATCGCTTGACTCGCCTGCTATAGACCCGCCCAGAGGGTGCCCCGAGGCCACGCAATGCAAACACTCCGGGTGATACACGCGCCGAACTTCTACGACGTCACTGCCGCTGCTGCCATTACCACTGTTAGAATCGTTGTCGTCGCTGTCGACTGGCACCAGTGGGGTGGTGACGCGCTGATCTTCGACACAAGGCTCCTCACAAAAGTAGCAACGGTCGCCGAACCTAAAAAGCATATAAACCCACGCATGGAAGCATATATGATTAGTTAAATCCACAATCAAAGGTGAAAATGCAGTACGAAGGAGTGCAATATTCACGTGTATTTGAATATTATCTAAAAGTTCCCACAAACTATCTCTCCCGTGTCTCACCTTTCAAAGTAGGCTCCTCGGCTGTACGGCCGCCCCTCGTGCTCCCAAAACTCGTAGGATATGCCTCCGCTAGCACTACTGCTGGTGTTGTTGTTTTGAGTGGCGGCACTGGGTACAGCAGAAGAGGAAGAAGACGACAAGGAGGACGAGGCTCGGCGAGACGACGGCGTGAGATCCGCTAACGGCAGGCCGGTGTGGGAGCAAATGAAGCATTCCGGGTGCCAGGTTTGATCCAGTGCTTCCACGCGAGCTTCGCCGGTGATGGTCTCACAGCACGTAGCACAACTGTGTCATGAAGTTGGAAGAGCATGAGTTGAAGAGCATGCAAGCAATAGAAGAAAAGAGGGTGTTGGCATTTGCTTTCCACCAATCAATACCGTTTCCCGAAGAGGCGGTAGAAAGCTTCAGGGCTGTACGGAAGGCCTTCCACTGTAAAGTAATCGCCGACCAAAGGTTCGCCAGTGTCGACGCACCGAAAGTGATTCACGTGCCTGTATACAATGAATGGACAAAAGAGAAAAAGGAGAGATTCGAAGGAAAGCATAATAAACACAAAAAAAACACAATCAAATGACTGATATTGGAAAGAAAAAGTGTCGACGATAAGCAAGGGTACGCATTCAAGAAATTCACATAAATGTATTTAGAAAAACAAGTAAAAGGCACACATGAACAGAAAACAGTACTGCAAAGGATCTTGTACGTTAGCCCAAACTTGAGATGCACACAAGCCTAAGCAACTGCCCTGGCTCTTTACCAGTACGCGCCACTCGCTTCCAGGACGTCTTCGATGGCTGAATTGATAGGCTCGCCACAGCCGCCGCACTGCGGGCAGAAGTTGGTCACGTAGCACGTTTCGCAGTACGGCTGCACGCCCTGGCCATCGCTCGCGTCATGCGCAAAACACTGCTGCCCCAGCAAGGACGAGCCCCCCCCCGTGAGAGGAGGAGTAGGTGCTCCGGCACCAAGGGCATCAGTGGCCGCAGCAGCATTAGGTCCTGCCCCTACTCCATCAGCTGCTTCCCCCACTGTAGTGGTAGTAGTAGTCGTGCTGTTGGCGACGCATGAGACACACACCAAATGCTGCGCATGCCACACCGACCCGAGGGCGTTGACTTTCTCTGGGTCGTCCAAAGCCACCTGCAGATGGTGTGCAGAGGCAGTACACGAATATATTATACACGAGCAAAATATGTGCATCAACTTTCAATGTTGATGTTGTGTTGTTCATCTCCTTTTGTTGTCGAAAAAAAAAAAAAAAAGGAGCAATTTTGAAAAACGGCAATTTTAAAGATCAGATCAAAACAGGGATACGCACAGGTTCGAGGCATCCAGGACAAGAGTGGAAGAGCTCCAGGAAAGCTGCTTCGCAGTACGATCGCCCGCCGCGCTCGTAAAAGGGCACGCCAAACAGCTCGACTCCGCTGTGCGCGCACCGAAAGTTTTCGGTCTTGAACTTGAGGCCACCGAGAGCGGTCACGAAATGGCCGTGCTCTTTCAAGGGCTATTACATTGGAGCATTAAGAATAGGATTTGGCCCATAAGAAGAGGGAAATCAACGATAAGTTAAAATAAAAGGAAAGAAGAACATGGAAGAATATAAAATTTGAGATTCTGCATGCGAAGTATTGAAAGTTCAAAGCTCAGCAAAACAAAAGAGTGAAAACAAAGATGCTCCTCTCTTAACCGTCGCACAATCATCGTCTACGTCATCACCTGTAAAGTTCCAGCGTCGACACGATCGCCGTAGTGCTTCAAAAAGCCAGCCCGGCTGTAAAAGTCGAACAACTGGTTGTTCGCGCCCATGCTGGGCCGCCGCAAACACACGAAGTCTTCCGACCCGTCCGACCCGAACAATTGGCCGGTGACGCAACAAGCGAGCGGAGGCAACGGCAAGCGGCGGGTATTGCTGCTTTCAGCAGCAGGGTCAAGTTGGCTGCCTCCTTCTTGATCATCATCCACGTCATGATCATCGTCGTCTTTCTCGTCTACCACCCGCAAGCGCCTTCCGTCTGCGACACGCGCAATGCCGCCTTCGATCCACACCGGATGCTCGAGTTGCCACGCCGCTGACCCGACTTTGCTGGCGTTGCTGCTGCTGCCACTCGCGTCGCTTTCGGTGCCCTCGTCGTCGTCACCATCGTCGTCGTCGTTGTCATCGTCGTCGTCGTCATCGCCCAGGTCGCTTACCGTCAGACGGCTGCTGGTGCTGCCGCGCGACGACAATTCCGTTGCTGCACTTTTCACGAACTGGAGCACTTGCGTCTTGCGTTCTTTGTCGAGCACTTTCTGCCGCTTGGCGTTGAAGTTAATCACAAGGGTTTCAGTTCCCAGAGGCCCATGCGCAGGCCCCCCAAAAGTATTGTCATTGGAATCGGCCGCAAACCCTACGGTGGCACCACCACCATCTGCTTCCTTGCTGCTACCGAAGTACTTGGAGTCAATTTGAAGGTCGCCAAACTTCAACGCGTCATCCTGGCCCACGCCACTGCCATCGTTCTGAATGGGAGCAGCAGAGAAATGCTGCTGTTCTCGCACTAGCCGAGGCTTTAAACCACCTCCTCCCATCATGGAGGCATGCGGTTCGGTGCTGAATTGCCTCCCTGTATTGCCCCTGGACCTCGTCACCACCGCAGACGAGTTCGCGGCTTGCTGCGCCACGGTGGCCGCACCTTTGCTGGTCGCCGACGTAGCGTGCAACGTGTGGTCGAAATGCATTCGCTTGGAGACGTCGTGCCAGGTGCCTAGCTTGAACAACACGTCGTCGAGCGTGTCACCGTGAACTACACCGTGCAGAGGCACCATCTCCACGCGTCCGCACACGATCCCCACGAACTTCCCGTGCAAATACGCAGGCACGCTGAAGAACGATCCCCCACCGCGGCCGCCGCCAATGCCGCCTAAACCGTCTTCGTCGTGGCCGTTGGCTCCGGAGCCGTAGCTATCGTCGTCCCCGTCCTCCTGGGGCGAGTACACGTCTTGCAGGGGTGGGTACAGGGTCACGTCACCGCTTTCCAGCACGGCCCGGTCCCAGGGAGTGCGCTGCTGGGCGCGGTGCAGCCTTTCGGCCGCGCTCCCGGCTTGGTTGGCTTTGAACCCGCCGCCGCGTGGCATCAAGGAGTTGCCCGAATATGGCATGGCTTCGGAATACACCGAGGACTGCATGCGGTCGCCGGAGGCATGGTCGTCGCCAAAATCGTCGTCGCCGCCGTCCATCGGAGCAAAACCTGCAGAGCTCAAGCGGTCTGCGCCACCACCAAACTTGCCTGCTCCGCTCACACTTCCGCGAACGTAACTCGCGCGCCCTACGGCGGCACTCTCTCGCAGCGCTTGCACTGCGGTGGCGAAAGATTCTGCGAGGGGCACTTGCACTTGCGCGATCAAGTTCGTGACGGCGTTGTCCTGGCTGCTTGAATTGTTTGTTTCCTTGGCCCATTCTTGTTCGGTCGGCTTCTGCGACGACGCATTGGGCGTTCTGGACACGGTCATGGTGAGGTATTGCTGGGAAAGCCATTGACCATCCGTAACTGCTGGGCGAAGCATCATGAAGTCTTGAGAAGTCCACACAGGCGCAGCACCTTCCCAGATGGCACGCTCCACGGCGTCCGACGTCAAACCAGTGAAGCCGCCGATTTTGCTGCAGGCGTCAGGGTTCACGCAAGGCACGGGCCGCTTCGAATGCACGCTGTGCGGCAGGAACGACTCGTTGTGGCGCACAGCGAACGACAAAGGTGCGCTGGACCCGTCGTAAGAAAACGACTTCTGCCACTCCGTGAGTCCTGCGTGGGACGGCTCAGGTACCGCGATGTACGTCAAAGACCTCAGAAATATGAGGCAGTCGTCGACTGCGCCAACGCGGTGCATGCCGTCCTGCAAGGCAAATGGCTGCCGTGGTACAAACTCAAAACCAGCGGCGATGGGGCGATGGTCGCTTAGAGTAATGCCCATGGCTGCCTCGTACCACTGCAAAGACAAATTCTTGCTCTCGCCTGGGGCAGAACGGTATAAGACCCGATCGGTGTAACTGGGGTTTTGGTTATTTTTGTTGTTGTAACCTGCAGCGCCCTTGATCATGCGATACGTGGGCAAAAAGTTAATTGGGCCTTCCTGGAAGCCTACAAAAGAGGCCTGCGTGGTCATTTGATAAATGAGGGTGTCAGCCTTTTGAAGGTGCGCCAAGTTTTGGTTGCGCACAAGCGACAGGACTTTGTCAAACTCTTCAGGCGTGCCTGGCTGCCCCAAATCGATGCGGTAATTCAAGTCGCCCATCCAAAAGACGTGGTCGTACGTGTGCATCCATTCAACGCTGTCTTTGCCGTCGAAAAGCCGGAGCTTCTTCATGCCGTTGCAAATTTCCATGTAATTTTCTTGGCGCTTTCGAATGCGCGTGCCGCGCGCAGCGAGGTGGCTGCTGATGAATGCTAAGCGAGTGCTGTGATCAAGGGTGACACCAATTGCAGCTGCACCTTTGTTGCCTAAAATGTGAGCAAAGCCTGTTGCCTCAGTAGTGGTCGTCACGTCTGTCAGACGCGCCGCCAAGTCTCCTCGAACCACCTGGTATACATTGAGAAATAATGAAAGCAAAAGAACAAAAAAAATAGAAGAGAAAGAATCTAAAAGGAAGTCTCTGTAGACGTACCATCATGATATGAATGTCCCAGAGGCGCTCTTTAGCAAACATAACGAATCCGGATCCAATGCCCGCCACCCTATTTGAGCTGCTTCCCATAGCTGCGCGCTCTTGCTTGAGGCGGTGGTCACACTTGTTGGATGCTTCTTTGCCACAAAGCAAATTCTTTAGAGCTTTTTGCCACTTGGTAGCTTGTGAGCATTCCTGAAAAGACATCACGTAGATGTCGAACTCGCCTGACTTGAGCCACTGGTCGAGCTCAGTCACAGTCTTCGGAGGCGGCTTGTCACCGGTGTTAAATGAGCCACAAAATATGCGCAACATTTCTCCTGTAGAGAGCGTCGTTGAACCTGTACCGACCATCGACGCTCCCGCAGGAGGCTGGCCCGTGGGAACGACGCCTTGCTTGATGGCTCGAAACCGAGCAGCAAACCGCTCTCGCGCATAAACGCTCTTGAAGGTAAGGGCAATGCGTTTTCTCTTTGACACAACTGACACTACTTCTTTCTCAGCCAGCGCTTTCTTCAGAACGCCGATGCCTGTAGCACCGCTCCCAGTGGTGCCGAGATCGTCCAAGGTATTGTTCGTGTCTTCGTACTGTAGGTCGAGCCGGTTTGCACTGCCGTGGTGCAATTGAATGCTCGCGGTATCGACAGCGCACATGATAGTGGATTCGTCTTCAGCCCCTGTACTAGACGGCGTACCAAATTCTAATGAGCGAGCAGCATAATCGAGGGTAACGTTGATTTCAACCTTGATGCCGATGGAGTTTACGGTTTCGGCCCTATGAACCACTCCAGTGCTGGCCTTTGGTGGCTGCGGTTTGCTCTTCCATTCGTTCTCGGCCGAAAAAGTCACTGCGTCGGTGACCAATTGAATGAAATGGGCGAACAACTGCCGGTCAGCGAAGTTTCGGAAGATGAGGCTTTGGTTGCCTTTGTCGTAGGTGGAGTCGGTAAAGTCGACGCGGAGGCAGCGGTCGTCGCTGCTGTTGAGGCGAACGCCTCGCAAGTCGCGCAAGAAAATAATTTCCTGCTTGTGCCTCTCAACGTGCGAAATCACGATTCGACCATCGGAAAGCGCGAATTCCTCGTCGTCGCCTGGGATGTAAAGCGTGAGCTTGCGCGGCTGGCGTGTCTGGAACCGCCGACTGCACGAGAAAAGCACAAAGGTGAGAGCGAGCGTGTAAACAATCTTGGGACACTACCTGTGGCGCGATAACAAGAGGCCCTTACCTTAACTTCAGAATGTCAAATGTGGTCACATTTATCACTGAACACCAGTACTGAAGCTCATCATCGGCCATGCTGTCGAACTGGAAAAGATCGCGTTGGTACTGGGCAGGTCAAGTGAGCTTCAGCCTACTACAGCAGAGACTGAAGTCCCACGCGAGTGTATAATACAAGGCAGCACCCTTGATGAAGGTAGCGATATTTGAAACCACGCAACAGGCGTATGTGTGCTTTCAACCCGTGCGAGAGCGGGCTAGCCTCAAAACGGTGCCTTTGCTCTGTATCTGCTCGTGAGCGTCTACGTCTGAGCGTCCGTGTCCGTGTCGTGGGGTGTGCCCGCCCGTGATTGGCGTAAAAATACGTTATTCGAATGACCCAAACACGATTTTACGAGTTTTCCGTCTGCCGTACTGCCGTATACCAATGCCAGATGCCAGAGATGCCAGAAGCGCCGGCTTCTATATGGCAAAATCTGGGTTTCAATTAGTTCGAACAATGCAGGGTATATCTGAGAAACATTTAGGATAACTCTCTACTGGTTGATTGTCGAAGCCGAATTGCGCGACTATTCTACACTCCCTCCGTTTTACGTTTCAATATATTCGCAATTCAGAATTCATGGCCCATTTACCAGCAGCAGCAGGGCCCATCTCTCCTCCTTCTTCAAATATGCACTTACTTCTATTCGCCGTTTCTCGGTGCAAACTTAACCCATAATTCAGAATTCACTCAGCTGCCACGTCATAGATTTATGGGCCTGAGGTGGATGCGAGGTCGCGCATCGCGAAATACTGCTCCATATCTCTAAATAGCACCGGCGTCATGGGAAACGGTGACTCGCGGAGGAGCTTCACGCAATCGTCGAGTGGCAACGGCTCGCCTGCTGCCAACTCACTCAAACGGTTTGACAACCCTGCTCCCGTTGTCGCTGTGGGTTCGCCTCCCTCTTTGCCACTGCTGCTGCTACTGATGCTGCTACGGGCGCTGGCTTTCGTGTTCGCGGCGGCAATCAGGGACGCGTCTACGGGGGTGCGGCC